>Ga0115012_10000834_pt1 | contig 17536 bp, 13 predicted proteins | sample TroAtlMetagenome_FD_88706 | JGI IMG/M metagenome (GOLD analysis project Ga0115012, IMG submission 88706) | Marine eukaryotic phytoplankton communities from Atlantic Ocean - Tropical Atlantic ANT10 Metagenome | ecosystem: Environmental > Aquatic > Marine > Oceanic | place: Tropical Atlantic...
CTCCCTGGAGTTCACGCTCGGCGTTGTCCATGAGGGTGCGCCCGCACTCGGAGGATTCCCCGGGATCGTTGGCGTACCGAATCTCGATGACGATGACGAGAATGGTGCCACCGATTGGTCCCAAGCGGGAGATGCCGCAGGTGACAACGACTTTGCGCTCGCAACAATCCTCACTGAAGGCAATGATGTCACGCTCTCGTTGTCGGGGTCTGGCATCCGTGTGTACGCCGATGATGAATTGGTCCTGGGGCAGGGGGGCGCGAGTACGTTCAGTCCTACCGGGGACGTGTCCCTTCGCATCGAGTTTCAGGAATTCATCGACCAAGGAACGCTGACCGTCGAGGATGCCACCGCTGACCAGCGCTTTGACGTGGCGCTCACAGCCTCTCCACTCTTTTTCAATCACCACCTGCAGCCTGCAGAGGAGACGATGGCCATGTCAGTCTCTGAGTGGGGGTACCGGAACACAGCATTCATCGACGGATATGAAGACGCACTGGGCGATGCATTCTTTACGCTGAGTGCGATGCGCTACGAGTACGATGTGTGGGTGCAGGATGAGATTGAGTTTGCCTACGCGACTTCACCTGATGCGCACTTGGACATCGTTTTCGACACCCATCGGAATGGACAGGGATCTCCAGGGTCAGGCCTCGATGACTTTGCCGAGGACGAGTATCTGGGGCCAGACTGGATTGTCATCAACTGGGGGTCATCGTCTGGCGTGACCTCTCAGGACTACGGCGGCAACTTTGAGATCTCACCGCCAGTCACGGTTGATGGGGTGAACTACCCCTACGGTCGCGTCTACTACGGTGGCAACAACGGGTACTACGATCCCAGTGATGCGACAGAGTCCGCTGTTGAAGGTTTCGGTGTTCAGGCCCCGTTTAAACCAGACGTCAGCTGGCTGTGCGTCGGACACATTGATGAATACACGACGACGATTCCGGACCCGACGGCGCCCAAGGGCTTCCGCTTCGTCATGGCGGACACCCGCTCTGCCTGGGACATCCTCGAGGCCATGGACCCGAACACAGATCTCACCCGATACGCCCCCGGCGGGTACGCAGGGCACGGTATCGATACGGTCGAAGACCTCCTCGATGACTCTGGTATTCGGTACCTGAACGATGAGCTTCAGGACATCATTGATGAGCAAGAGGACCTGTTCCGCGAAGAACTCGGTCTCACCGATGAAGACATCATCTACATGCCTTCTCTGTTTGAAGAGGTGAGCGGGTGTGGTGGCACTGTGGCCTCACTCATTCCTGGGATGGCCAACCTCATCGTCTCGCAGGTGGATGACACTCCAACCCTGTTCTTGGCTGATCCGTTTCTCAGGACGGATGTCAGTGACCAGTCAGCCGACCCCATGATCGCCGACGTTCGCGCACGCTTTCCAGAGGCGCTGGACCTGGTCTTCTTGGATGACTGGCAGGTCTACCACATGGGTCTCGGTGAAGTTCACTGCGGCTCGAACGTCAAGCGGACAGCGCCACGAACGTGGTGGGAAGACGCTGGCCACTTGATCCCACGGGGAGGTTGACCATGAAGACCATTGTCATTGGACTGTTCTTAGCTGGCCTGACGGCCCACGCATCACCTGCAGCGGACGAGGTCCGTGAGCGGAATCCCGAGTTGGCTGAGCGCATCGCAGAGCTGCAGCCGATGAAGAATCGGGCCGGCAAGTATTACTTCCCAGGCGCACGTCTGACTGAGCCTGATGCTCAGGTCCTCCTTACCGAGAGGCTGCTCAGCGGTCGAGACGTAGAGGATGTGCAGGTGGCACTGGCCTATGCGCTCGATGGAGACCACAGACTTCCATGGTCGGCCATACAGGCGCAGCCCGCTGAGGTTCGCGCCGCCCTGCTCTCAGGCTACAAGAAGCACGGCCAAGCGGACGCGATTGAGGCCCTTGCGGGCGGACTTCAGGATGCATCAACGCCGGTTCAGTTTGAGGCGGTGCGGTTGCTCGGGCGGCGTCCAGATCTCAAGGATGCCCGATTGGTCGAGGGACTCAAGTCGTCACTCGGTTCTGATGTCACAGACATCCGCTGGGCGGCGGTCCGTGCGCTCTCATGGCGAGGGGAACCGGGTGCCTACGAGCTGATCACGCCATCGCTCTCAGATGCCGACGCCAAAGTCCGCGGCGCAGCCGTTCGGGCCCTCGGGATACTGGACAAGGACCGCACCAAGCGCCTGCCCGAGGTGGTGGCCTTGGAGAATGATCCGAACCCCCACGTGAAGCGGGCGTTCCGGTCATTGCGGCGAGACTAAGCCCGCAGCTCGTCTCGGATGGTCTGTGTCAGCGCAGCGACCCGTTGTGTGACCTCGGCGAGGGCGGCCTCTGCACGTGTGGTCGCTTCGGCAGCGAAGGCGGTGTCGCTGAAGCCATCGAGATTGATGAGGACGTTGTAGAAGGCACCCTCGGCCGCGGCTTGTGCCGTCAGTGCGGCCACCCCAGCGTCTGATCGGGCGTTCTTGTTGCCCGCTGCTGCAACCTCTGCGCATGCAATGGCGTCAACTGTGCGCTCGAGGACCCCAAGCGGGACTTCGATCGCGAGTCGGGTGGCCTCTGTCATGGCGACGCGTCGTGCTGACTTGTCCGCATCGGTCTTCTTGGGCAGCCTCATTGCGGCCATGATCGCGTTGAATGCTGCCGTGTCGTTGTCGATATCGGCGAGGTAGGCATCCTTGAGCCCCTGAGCCTTGATCGAGTTGTCACACTGAGCGTCAAACTGGTCTTCATAGCCCTTTTTTCCTGTGGTCAGACTACCCACCATTGCTGAAAGCGCGGTGGACATCGCACCACACAATGAGGCCACGGAGCCACCCCCGGGGGCGGGTGCAGATGATCCCAGCGTGTCGATAAATTGCCGTCCAGTCATTGAGACCAGGGGCCCGTCACCGCCGATGGCGTACTCAATGACGCGGCTCGAAGGCTCGAAGTCGCCCACGTCTCGAAGCCCCATTGAGTGGATGGCCGTGTCGACGAGTTCTTGCTCAGACACGCCGGGGTTTGCACGCTCTTTGTCGAGGTAGAAGCGTCCCGCTTGGACCATGGCCGCCTTCGGCACCAGTCCGACCAGCTCGGATCCCGTCACGATGACACCTTCCTCGAGCGCCACACGTCGGGTGGCCTCGAGGACCTCGTGCATCGGGCTCACCTCGAAGTTGGTCAGGTTCAGCGAGACTTGGCACCGCCCGTACTCTTCGATGAACCAGCCGATGCCCTTCACACACTTAAAGAGTCCAGGGTCGCGGACCGCGTTGCCCTCAGCATCGCGGACAATCTCACCCTTCTCGCGGCGGATGATGCCCTTCTCGCGAACGAGTGCGGCGATCTTCATCGCCTTCTTGGTGTTCCGCGTGTTGAGGTTGATGTTGTAGGCGATGAGGAATGGGCGTGCGCCGATGGCGGTGGCACCCGAACGCGCGTTGAATGCATCGGGACCGAAGTCTGGGGTCCAGTGTGCATCGCCCACGCGACCAGCCAGACCTTCGTACTCTCCAGCCCGAACTTCAGCGAGGTTTGCACGCTCGGGACGACTCGCGGCGCTCTCGTAGAGGTAGATCGGAATGCCCAACTCTTTGCCTACTCGCTCACCAAGCTGACGGGCCAGGGCTGCACAGCCCTCCATGTCGATACCGGCGACGGGGACGAAAGGACACACGTCGGTGGCTCCCATCCGAGGATGAGCCCCCGAGTGGTTTTGCATATCGATGAGCTCGGCGGCGGTCGCCATGGCCTGGAAGGCCGCATCGACGACAGCCTGAGGAGGTCCCACCATGGTCATCACTGTCCGATTCGTCGCTGCGCCAGGGTCGACGTCCAGCAAAGAGACACCCTCGACTGCGCGTATGGCGCTGGCGATCGCCTCGATGACGGCTTCATCCCGTCCCTCTGAAAAGTTTGGAACACACTCGACAATAGGCTGACTCATGACCACTCCGTTTGTTTCCACTTCCCGTATTGCACCAGGCGTGGGGTATCCATCTCAGCTTTTGTCGGGTATCGTCCCGACTCAGGAGGTGCCCGTGTTTCGATTGACCCTCGCCAGCGTGTTGATGGGGTGTCCTGCCGCCCCAATGGGTGATGTGGACCTTGGAGAGACTGATGATGACTTCGTCGTCCAAGGCGATGCCGACGCAGATGCGGATGCGGATGCCGACGCGGATGCGGATGCGGATGCGGATGCCGACGCGGATGCGGATGCGGATGCGGATGCCGACGCGGATGCGGATGCCGACGCGGATGCGGATGCGGATGCCGACGCTGATGCGGACTCGGATGCGGACGCTGACGCGGACGCTGATGCTGACGCGGATACGGATGCCGATGCCGACGCTGATGGCGGTCCAGACGGTGACATGGTCTGGCCGTATGCGGGTGTGTACGAGGCTGAACTCACGATCACCGGTGAGTGGTGGGGTGAGTGGTGTGTCGGGGCGATTGACTTTGAGGTCACTGACGACGCGGAAGTCAGCGGGAGTGGCTATTGTGAGATGTCCGAGGAGGACGAGTCCTTCGGCATCGATGTCGAAGGGAGCGTAAACACAGCTTTAGAGGTGTACGGGTCGGCGACGCTCGATCTGGGCACGGACAGCTACGAGTTCGAGATGATGGGTTCACACTCTGAAACGTCGACGGAGATGAGCTTCGAGTTTGCGACCTCAGGATATCAAACACATGAGGTGTTGATGGTTCGTGACTGAGCGAGCCAGTGCTCAGTCTCGAGCACCAAATATCGCAGTCCCAATGCGCACAATCGTGCTTCCGCACCGGATGGCGACGCGGTGGTCTCGACTCATTCCCATGGACAGCACATCGGTCTGCAGGCCAGCAGCCCGTCCAGCCTCGCCCAGCGCCGCCACCTCCGAGAAGAAGGGTGCACAGTCTTCAGGGTCCTCGGTCATCGGGGGCATCGTCATGAAGCCTCGGACGGTCAGGCTGTCGAGGCGCTGGATGTCCTTGGCGAGCTCAAGCGCTGTCTGACTTGGAACCCCGCCCTTGGCCGCATCGTCACCGGTATTCACTTGAATCAGAACGCCCAGCGGATGTGGCGCACGTCCGCTGATGGCCTCCGCCAGTGCGAGGTTGTCGACTGTATGGATCATGCTGACCCAGGGCACGACGTACTTGATCTTGTTCTTCTGGAGCCTGCCGATGAAGTGCCAGTCTGGGGCAGGGGAGTGACCCGCCAGCAGCGGCGCCTTGTCTCGCAGGGACTGTGCACGGTTCTCACCGAGCAACACCTGACCCGCATCGATGGCCTCGCGAATGAGCTCCACAGGCTTGGTCTTGCATGCACCCAGCACGGCGACACTCTCGGGCGCACGACCTGCATCGACGGCGGCTTGGGCCACCTCGGCGTGTACGCGGACGATTCTGTCGGCGATGCTCATCGTGAGACTCCTGCGCTCAGTAGTGCGGGGACGACGGTACCCAGGGGCAAGCCGACGACATTGGTGGTGCTTCCGACGACGCGGTCGATCAAGCTCGCACCGTCACCCTGTACGGCGTAGCTACCCGCCTTGTCTCGCCCCTCGCCGGTCGCGACATAGCGCGCGATTTCTTTGGGCTGGAGGTCGCGGAAGCAGACCCTTGATGTGGTGTGTCCGCTGAAGACTCGACGACCAGAAATGCTCGGTCCTGGACCGCTCCAGCGCAGGCACCATGCGGTGGTCACCCGATGCCAGTCCCCCGCGAGACGCTCGAGCATCCGTGCTGCATCTGCGTCGCTGGTCGGCTTCTCGAAGATATCCTCTCCCTGATGCACTATCGTATCCGCGGCGAGCACCCAGCTGCCAGGTCTATCGACCGCAGCGGCCTTCTCCCGAGCCAGTCTCTTGACGTAGTCGAGAGGCCGCTCTCCCATGTCCCGAACCTCGGGTATGGCTGGAGGAATCACAGCGGCGAGGTCAAAACCCGCGAGGGTCAGGAGTTGGTGTCGCCGGGGCGATCCGCTGGCGAGGACGAGGTCATTCATAGGGTTGACTTAACGCGCACCGAGCCTGCTGATCAGCGGTTGAGTTGACGGAGAATATTTGTCCATGAATCGGGGTCAAGCTCTCGGGTGATCGGGACCGCATTGGGTATGTTCACCCGTCCGATCTCATCGAGCGGTGTGCCATCGATGAGGCCAAGCAGTACACGAATGAGGCCACCGTGTCCGGCGAGCAGTGTTGTGCCGTTGTCGCCCTCGTTGACCAGGAACGGCACGGCACGGCTGGCGAGCATGGCCAGGCTCTCGCCGCCTGGGGCGTGTCCGGTCCAGCTGTGCAGCACGTCTCTGGCTCCCTCTGCCTTGAGCCTATCGATGGACTGCCCTTGCCATTCGCCGAGGTGTCGCTCTCGAAGTGCGGGAGTGGTGTGAATATGTACAGAGATCCCTGCGGCAGCGAGCGCGAGTTCAGCCGTTCGTCGCGCGCGCCGCAGGTCGGAGCTGATCACGCACTGTACCGGTCCCAGCTCAGCGATCTGCTCACCCGCTGTGCGTGCTTGCGACTCACCGAGATCGGTGAGTGCCACGTCCTGGTGACCAGAGAAGACGCGAGACCGGTTGGCCTCACTCTCTCCATGTCGCAAGAAGACCCAGAGACTCACTTTGCGGGCGCTGCAGACCGAGACTTGCCGTTGGTCCGACCTCCCTTGCGTGGTGCCTTTGACTTGGGCTTGGCCTTTGCGCTGGAGTCGGCGATGTTGCCGAGCTCTCCTGAGGCCAGTGCGCCACGGATCCGTTCCTCGGCGACCAGCAGCATGGCGGTGTCTGGGCGCGAACTCAGTAAGCGCTCGACCTCGTGGGTCAGTGCACCCAGCGGACCCTTCTTCACGAGACGTCGCTTGATTCTGTTGACCCCAAGCCGTACCTCTGGACCCAGCGGGATAGCCGCGTACAGCTGGCGCATCAGCAAGAAGAACCGATTCCGTAAGATGGCGAGGGCGACCTGGTCCCACGGGCCGCTCGTCTGCTCGATTCTCATCGCACGAAGTGCCGGCAGGATACCCGTGGCTTCTCCGACGGAGATGTACCGGATGATCGTGTGGCTGACCCGATCTGCAGGATTGTGAATCAGGGCAATCTCTCTGGCGATGGTGAGCTTGGTCAGCGTCGCGATTTTCATGGCGATATTCTCAGGAATTCCACGCTCGATGTGGCCCTCAGCCATCTTCTTGAGCTGCTCCTGGTGAGCGGCCCCTCTGACTTTTGGCAGCTGACGAAGGACTTCTTGAATGGTGTCCTTCGGGTCGCCGACGAGCTGTGATTCACCAGGATTGAGGGCGAATGCGGCCAGGCCTGTGATGGCATTCTGAGCCTCAATCCACGCCTTGTACTTGGCCTCGAAGCTGGCTCCACATTGGTCGATTTCTTTGCGGATCTGGTTGCCGTTGACCATCTCCATCGCGAGGAGCCAGGCCCGTGTGATGGCGCTGGCGCTCGCTCCCGTCCACTCCTTGAGCATGGGATAGAAGAGCACACCGGCGTCTCCCACAACCTCAGTGATGAGCACCGTCATTCCGATGGACTGATGGAGCATGTGACTCGGGATGTAGTCGGCGAATTTCTTCCGAATCTCCGGAGGGAAGTAGCTCAGGACTTTGTCATCAAAGTTCGGCAGCTGCGCCGGATCTGATGCCAACAACTCCTTGAAGATGTGGGTCTTCACGTGAGCCGCCAGCACCGCCAGCTCGGGTCGCGTCAGCCCTTGTCGGGACGCAGCGCGACGGCTGAGATCGTCGTCGGAGGGCAGCGTGAGGGCTGTCCGTGTGGTGTTGGATTGCTTGCAGACCCAGTCGATCGTGCGACTGAAGAACAAGGGGTCCCGGCCTGAACGGATTTGGTCCAAGCTGAGCTGGCCGGCATGGGTGTCGGAATTGTCGAGGACAAGCTCGGCCACGATCTCGGTGAGTTTCTCGAGGAGCTTGTTGCGGGCAGCGACCTTGAGCTTTCCGTCAGCCACCGCGGCGCTCAGGAGAATCTTGAGGTTGACCTCGTGGTCCGACATGTCGACGCCGCCAGAGTTGTCGATGGCGTCGGTGTTCACCCGTCCGCCGTTGAGTGCGTACTCAACCCGTGCGGCCTGAGTCAGTCCGAGGTTTCCGCCCTCACCGATGGTCTTACAGCGGAGCTCTCGAGCGCTGATTCGCAGGTTGTCGTTGGTCGCATCACCCACATCTTGGTGGGTCTCCTCGCTCGATTTCACATAGGTCCCGATGCCGCCGTTCCAGAGCAGATCAACATCCATGCGAAGGATGCAGCGGATCACGGTATCGACGGGCAGTTCATCGCTCATGACACCCAGGGCGTCCTTCATCTCCGGGGTGAAGCTGATCGACTTCGCCTGTCGGCTGAAGATGCCGCCACCCTTGCTGATGAGGTCGGTGTTGTATCCGTCCCATCCCTTCACGGCCTTGAACAGCCGGAGCCGCTCTTCGTAGGACGTCTCGGGGTCAGGATTGGGGTCGATGAAGATGTGTCGGTGGTTGAATGCCGCGACCAGCTTCATGTGAGGAGATTCGATGACGCCGTTACCGAATACGTCCCCAGCAGGATCACCGATCGCCACGCATGTGAACGACTCCTCGTAGGGGTTTACGCCCATCTCAGCGAAGTGTCGCTGGGTGGTCTTCCATGCACCGCGAGCGGTGATGCCAACCTTCTTGTGGTCGTACCCGTTGGAGCCGCCGCTTGCGAAGGCATCGTCGAGCCAGAATCCATACTCCCGAGCCACGCCATTGGCGGTGTCGGAGAGGTGTGCAGTCCCCTTGTCGGCGGCAACCACGAGGTAGGTGTCGACTCCATCATGGCGGACGACATCCGGTGGGTGGACCGTTGTTCCCTCGACAATGTTGTCGGTGATGTCGAGCAATCCTCGGATGAGGAAGGTGTACAACCTGTCGGCCTCCGCGCGCTGGAATGCGCGGTCGGTGTAGCTGCGCTTCAGGAAGAACCCGCCCTTCGCTCCTTCCGGAACGATCAGAACATTCTTCACCATCTGTGTGGTCGCCAGGCCGTGCACTTCGCGTCGATAGTCTTCCCGATCTGACCAGCGAATTCCACCGCGGGCGATCTGGCCTCCGCGGAGATGGATACCCTCCATCTCGGGGTGATGTACGTAGACCTCGTACTTCATCCGCGGCTCAGGCATCTGCCAGATCTTCGCGCAGTCCACCTTGAGGCTGATGTAGTGCTCGATGCGGTCCTGACGGTAGAAGTTGGTCCTCAGCGTTGATGAGATCAGGTTGAATAAGGTCCTAAAGGTGACGTCTTGGTCGTGCGCACGCAGGGCGCGAAGCGACGCTTCGAATGTCTCCTCAGCCTCGGCCATCGCCTTGTTCCTGTCGCCGCTCAGATCGGGATCGAAGCGTGCGTGGAAGTAGGTCCACAGTTGGCCAACAAGGAGCGGTTGTGCGAGCAGGATTTCCTCAGTTCGAACCTGGGTGTACCGGAGACCGAGCTGCCTCGCGTAGCCGAGGTAGCCCCGGATCATGTCGACTGCGCCCCATGAAATTCCGGCCGCCACAACCAACTGGTTTAGACCATCGTCAGTCATTCGTCCCGTGAAGACCGCTTCGAGTGCATCCACGAGGTCGTGTGCGCGCTCGAGGATGGCGGCAGAGTCGCCGCCCCGAAGTCCTTGCAGTCTGAATGTATCGATGGTGTAGATGTTGCCGTTTGCTGGTGTGACGGCATCTGAGAACTGATCGAGTACGATAAGGCCGAAGTTATCGAGGACAGGCAGCATCTCGCTCAGCAGGATGTTGTGCAGCTGGTACATGCGCAGTCGAACTTGGTCCCGGTCGTCTTGCACGACATCAACGAGGACGCGGTTGGACTCGCTGACCGCCTCGAGCATTTGGATGTCCTGAGCAGACTGAGAAGGATCCGTCTTGCGTCGGTACATGTCTTCGAAGGCGTGGGCGTACTTGATGGCCAGGCCCTCAGCTCTCTCGGGTCCGCAGGTGTCGACCAGGGCGATCTGCAGGCGTTGACCCCAGCCGGCGGCGAGGTCCATCAACTCCTCGGTGAGTTCGGCGTTCTCGGCCTCATTCAACGACTGACAGCCCGTCACATAGAAGTGGATCAACATGGTGTCGTAGCGACCAACAAAGACACCGTGATCGCAGTACGACGCTCCCGTTGATTCGACCAAGCACTGCTCGATGTCCTGGCGAACCTCATCGGACCAGCGACCTCGAGGCATGGCGGCCAGGACAAAGGCTGTGCCATCGCCGCGTGACTGCATGATGTGCACGCGCGCCTTACGTTCCTGTTCGGCCTCCAGTACGCGATCGATCATCTGGACGATCTCATCCGCATCGGTGGTGAAGAGATACTCGGTGGGGAGAGAGTCGAAGACGTTCGCGATGCCCTTGTAGCGGTAGGAACTTGGCTTGCAGTCTTGGGCTGACAAGATCTTCGCCAGTGACAGCCGAAGCAGCGGAACATGACGGCTGGGCTGGGTCACAGCACGGTAGGTGAAGAGGCCCTGAATCTTGAGCTCGCTGCCATCGTCGAGCCGAATACAGATGTCATCAAGACGGCCAGCCCGGTGGACCAGCGAGTCCGTTGATGCCTTGCGGATCGAGACCGTATTCTCCCCGATACTCCAGGCATCTAGGTCAGAGACGTCAACCAGCTTTGACACAGCCTTAATGGTCTGCCCCAGACGGGTTTTCCCGTGAGTGAGTCCCATGAAGACGAAGTTGTCTGCGAGCAGCCAACGCAAGAAGGACGCCACCTCGGCCTTGGTGTCATCGGCACTCTCTGAGGACGCCATGATGTCGTGCGCCGTGTCCCGAAGCAGGGCGGTCATGGGCTCGAACCCAGACACAACCGCTTGGGCAACACGGAGTCTTCGCTCGAGCGCAGCCTTCAGTTCGCCGACATCATCCGTGGGATCTGCCACGACGTAGATCAGGCTCTCGAGTGGGCTCGCTGGATCATCGACGGAGGTCAGCTGACCCTTCGCATCTCTGCCCATGCCGAGGACCAGGTTGAATCCTGACAAGTAGCCGATGCCCAGTGTCCGCAGCGTGAGCAGCACGGTGTCCACGATGAAGGCTTGGTCTGGCATCTGGCTCTTGATGAACGTGGCGTTCTCTGTGACGACGACATCCACCAGAGGTGTGCTGGTGTTCACCTTCTGAGTCAGGCTGAAGAAGTCCCCAAGAACCTCAAAGACGGCTTGATCATCATGGCGCGATCGAAAAGCACTTCGAATTTGAGGAGCGGCTGCCTTCAGGAACGTATCGAACATTACAGCCTTGGTGCCCTTAGGGGCGCCACTCTGCTTGGCGATCTTTGCGAGGCGTCGTGTGAGCGTGGAGGTGGCCATGGTGGCGCTCCGGGTCTCGAATGTTGGGTGGGTATCGGGGCCGCCACTCTACCTTGTTTATGACGCGCGTGTCCTGTTTCAGTCCCCGGATTTTTTTGGGTCTGGCAAATCAATGGTTTGACCAGGATAAATTGCCCGTGCATCTCCATTGATCAGTTCAAATGCTGAGAAATTATGGCCGGCATAGGCGCTGATTCCGGTATCGATTCCAACAATCGCGCCACCGCAGCGTGTGCGAATCTTGCCGTCCTTCTGTGTGGTGTGGCCCATCACCATCCTGCGCGCCCGAAGCTGAGCGAGCGCGCGCTTGACCTCCGAGCATGCAGCCTCTTCGTCATCAAGTAGGTAGCCTCGGTACCACATCGGCCCGCCGGAGCCGAAGAGGGCCTTCATGGCGTCGACGCCGACGTGCTTGGCTTGAACACTGGACAGTTGCTGCCGCCCCAGTGATGCCATCTCTGCGCTCACCCCGCCGTGAACGAAGACTGTGTCACCGCTGAACACCACCATATGCGCGCTATGGATCCACTGACCCATGACCCCCCGGGGCCTCAGATCCGCCATGCGCGTCTCAGGTGCGTCGTACTCACGGAGGTCAGCGGAACGAACCCCGCGCCAGTCGCCGACGAGGTTCATGACCTCGTGATTTCCCAGCACTGCAATCACATCCCCGCCTGCTGCTCGCGCCTGCGCACGGAGCGTGGTGAGCAGGGTGATCACTTGTCTGCTACTGGGACCCTTGTCGGTGACGTCGCCGGTCTGGATGAGCACCGTTTCGCCCCCAGTCCAATGGCCGGTGTCATCGATGAGTTTGGCCATCTTTAGTGTGGCCTTGGCGGCTTCAGGATCGGCATGGATGTCACCGATCGCCACCACGCGTGGACTGGCCACGGCCACCCAGAGTGTCATCAAGAAAAGCAGCATGGAAATTCCTGTTGGGTATATTGGCGGGACGCGAGACGATGGAGGTCCAGTGAGCGATAACCCTACAGCCGAGGAATTGGCTGCCGCTGCGGTCAGTCATGGTGCATCGCTCGGCTTGCCTGCCATTGAGGCCCATGTCGAGTGCACCAATACACACACGGTGACTTGGGAGTCTGCCGCGGTACTGAGCGCCGTGAGCTTGCCCGCGCAGCGGCGAGGCCGACTCTGGGTGCGCGCCTACGCTGGAGATGGCCGGGTGGTGTCCATCAATGGTGCGGTGCAGACTCAAACAGCGGTCCACTCGTTGGTCGAGAAGGCTCGAGCCCAACTCGAGAGTGTCTCACCCACGCCGTTTGCTGGTCCGCCAGAGCGCTATGAACAGGTGGGGACAGGTCTGGGAGTCTTCGATCGTCGTCAAGCCAGCATCGAGGATGCAGATCGAGAAGAGGCGGTGAACGAGAACGTCGAGGACGCCCGAAGTGTGAGTGGCGTGAAGCCACTCTCTTTCCGGTACACGGAGGTGCTGTCTGATCGCGCGGTGCATGCATCCATTGGGCCACGGTCAACAGAACAGTCCACCCACTACACGATGACCGGCAGGGTGGGGAACGGGACCCACGTTGTCGAGCAGGCCGTTCAATCGAGGCTGTTTGCAGATGTGGCGAGCTTGCCCCTGGGGGCAGACCTCGCGAAGCAAGTGATGCTCTACCAGGATCCTGCAGTGCTCCCCACCGAGGCACTGCCGGTCGTGATCCATCCTCGGGCCATCTCACGGATCATGGCGGCGGTCTTGCCGGCCTTTGACCGCCGTCTCATCGATGACGGTAAGAGCTTCCTGACGGAGGGTCGTCGCGTCGGGTCAGAGAAGCTCCACGCCATCGACGACGCGCGGATGCCGGGGGGCTTTGCTTCACGGGCCTTCGATACGCGCGGTGTGCCGTCTCTGGACCTCCCGCTCATTCGAGAGGGCGTGGTCGGGGCGTTGTACCAAGACACAGAGTTGTCCCGCGAGCTGAATAGCCGTCCATCGGGTCACGAGGGCCCAGGCGGGTGTTGGCCTGGCAATCTGGTGATGCGCGCCGGGACCCGTAGTCGAAACATGATCTTCCCCGACTTGGGTCCATTTTTGCTTTTGGATGAGCTCGAGGTTTCCGGCAAGTGGTTTGATCTGCAGACCGGGAAGCTGCGGCTGAAGGGACATTTCTTCGCTGGAACTGCGGCGGATAACCTCGAGTATGTCGGCCTCCACAAGATCAGTACAAGCTTTGTTGATCTCTGGTCGGGCATCCAAGAAGTCGCGAATGACCAGCAACGCTTCGGTTATGTCGACGTCAGTACGTGGGTGGTAGACGGGCTGAAGGTCAGTTGATCGGGCCCGATGCCCTGCGCCGCGATACGGGTCCCGCATGACTGAGGCCCAGGTCAGACGCGAGATGCTGCGAATCGCCAGGTTGTGCTACGAGCGCAATCTTCTGGTCGCCATGGACGGCAACCTCTCGGTACGCTTGGACGAGGAGCGAATCCTCGCCACCAAGGCAGGCTGCCACAAAGGCTTGTTGCGGGACGAAGATCTTGTCGTGATCGATCGACGAGGGAACAAGCTCTCAGGGGAAGGGGACCCGACCTCCGAGATGGCCATGCACCTCGCTTGCTACGATGCCCGTCCGGATGTTCGCGCGGTCGTTCATGCCCATCCACCCATCTCTGTCGCCTTCACCATCGCTGGCGTGAGCATGGCGCGGTGTGTGCTTCCAGAGGTCGTGCTGACACTCGGGACGGTGCCGACGCTGGACTACCGAACCACGGGCACTGTTGATCTTGCTGCTCTTGTTGGGGAGCACATCCACTCGCATGACGCCGTCTTGATGGATCGACATGGCGCGGTGTGTGTGGGGCGCGATCTGCTCGAGGCGTTCTGTCGACTGGAGACGATGGAACACACGGCGCTCATCACGAAGACAGCACGCGATATGGGTGAGGTGAGAGAGCTCGAACCCGATGAGGCTGCACGGCTTCGCTCAATGGGACTCAAGCGCTACGGTGGTCCGCCCTCTGCGGTCGCCCAGGCCGATCTTCCAGGTGCTGATCTCCCCGATGCTTGTCGCTCATGTACCGGCTGTACCAATCCAAATCCAACGGGCATCGGTCCGTCCGACACGGGGTCGCGATCCGGCATGCGAATGGCTCGGGTGACCGCCGCACCGCTTCAGTCTCTTGGCTCTGCCATGGCGGATGCGGCCCGCTTCAGCCTCACAGGCAGCACCGAACAGACGCCCTCCGCCCTCGAGTCTGCGGTCACAGAGGCTGTGATTCAGGCCCTCAGTGATGGCCAATAGCGCAGGGCTGATCAGACGGGTTGCAGACTGGCCCGTGGTTGCCATGGCAGTCGGCGTGGCCGTGCTTCTTGGGCGTACCGTTGTGGGACGATTCGATTACCCGTACGACCTGGAGTGGATGGAGGGTGGCATGCTTGCTCATGGCGCTCGTGTCGCCGCTGGTGAGCCCCTCTATGTATTGCCCAGCGCGGACTTCATCCCGTTCATATACCCACCGCTCTATCCATGGTTGATGGGATGGCTGTCCATGCTTGGTATTCCGCTGGACTACCCGCTGGGTCGGGCGATCAGCTTGGTGGGTGTGCTGGTGGCCACGGTTGCCCTGATCTTCGCGTTGCGAAAAGAGTCGATTGGCTGGGGCCTCTCGCTGGGTGGTGGCGCCTTGTTCCTATCTACCTACGATGCTGGTGGAGCCTTCTTCGATCTGGTTCGGAATGATGGCCTACAGATCGGCCTAATTGCGAGCGCCATGCTCTCCGTGCGGTCGGGGTGGCTTCGGACCGGCGGGTTGCTTCTGACGGCCGCCTTCCTCACCAAGCATACCGCCGCGCTGTATGGCACGGTTGCGCTATGGTGGCTGATTCAGCACCAAGGCTGGGCCGCCGCCCGTCGATTCTGCCTCTTCAGTGTCGTCCCGGCGTTGGCATTCACAATTGGGCTCACATGGGCCTCGGACGGTCTCTTTCTTACTTACATCCTCGATGTGCCGTCCTCGCACCCATTTGTCGCCGAGCGATTCTTTCTGACTGCCCCTCAGGAACTGATCATGGCCATGCCCTTCACGATTGCCGCGGTGTGCTTTGTTGCCGTCCTCGCACGTCGAGCCGTGAGCAGTGGTCGGCGGTTCTGGCTCGCGGTTGGTTGCATGGCGGTCTTCTTGTCTGCGCTGATGCGTGGCCATCACGGTGGCTACCTGAACGTTCTGATACCCGGGCTCTGGGTGATGGCCCTGTGGTCCACGCTTGCTGTGGATCACATCCGCACGCGCTGGCCACACTCAGGTGTACTCATGCTGACCACAGCCCTGGTCTGCTGGCAGCTGTGGGACGGTCGCTGGGCGATGGGTCGGTATCTCCCCACAGAAGCAGATCGGGCTGCGGGAGACAAAATTGTGGCGCAACTCAGCGAGATCGAGGGCCCAATCCTCGCGCCATGGCAGCCCTGGATGCCGGTGGCTGCGGGCAAATCCTCAAGCATTGCCCTCATTGCGCTATGGGACATCGACCACAAGGGTGGACCGCTTCATAAGGATGCGCAGATCATCGCCAAGGGCATCGCCGATCATCGTTGGGGCGCGGTGATGACTGCTCGGGGCAAGCTCAAGCGTGGACTCTCAAAGCACTACGAGACCACCGAGTTCGAGCGGCCGAAAGGGCGCGCGCTGTACCCGAAGACCGGCTGGCGTGTCAGACCTCATCGGCTGTGGGTGCCGAAGCCAGACTAGCTTCCGTCGGTCGATCCGGTATCTGTCGGACTGGCTCCCGTGTCATCCTCGGGACTGCTGCCTGTGTCTTCTCCAGCGCTTCCGGTGTCGTCAGCATTGGGATCGACGATTGAGATGCGAAGAGGGAGTTGGTACTTCCCTGGGCCACCGATATCGACGTTGACGTCGCTGGTGTAGATCTCGATGTTCCCGACGGCATCCATGGGGGTGTCGCCGCTTGCATTGATCGTGAACTCCATCTTCTGATCCTGACTCAGCGTGAAGTTTGTGCCCTGACCTCCATCCGCACGTCGCAGGTCCTTGAACACTTCCTTCCCGACGTTGTCGCCGGAGTCGGTGATTCGGACGTGAGTCACGATGAGGGTGCCTTCACCGATGTTGCTGACCCTGAAGCCCTTCATCTTGCCGACACTGGTCACGCTGATGGAGCCAAAGTCGATACCCATGTCGTTTGTGGGGTAGACCTCGAGGGTGCCTTGGGCAGATACCTCGGTGTTGTCGTCACCACCGCCAGAGAACGACTGGCTGGACGGGCCGCAAGCGACGAGAAAGAAGGGGAGCAAGAGCATTGGGCGCATGGGGTCTCCAAATGATGGAATCAGGATAGCGCGGGTACGGACAAAGCGGTATGTCGAGGCCATGAACGGTATGCCCGAAAGGCTGACTGTGCAGGTCGAAGTGGCTCGAGGAGATCGGGTCAAGCGTCGCCCCGATGGCAGCATCGACTTTGCGACTCCCTTCTGCAGTCCCTTTGCGTATGGGTCTGTGGTGGACACGACCGCGCCTGATGGTGACCCAGAGGATGCACTCGTTGTTGGTGCAGAACCAGAACGAGGGGCGTGTGTGGAATACGCAGTCTGGGGGCGCGTTCTTTTTGTCGATGCAGGTCTGGATGACTGCAAGTGGGTCGTCGGGCCCTGCGCACCAGAACCAGAAGACTGGTTGCGCATAGAGACATTTTTTCAACGGTATGCGTGGGCGAAGCGGGTCCTCTACGCCCTCCGCTTCTCGCCGAAGGTGGTTCGGTTCGACGGAGTTCAGCGCGCGCCGGCCTCGGTAGGTTAAACGGTTCAAGAGCTAATGGAGCCAAGATGATTCGGTCCTTTGTGAAGAGCACAGTCAAGTCAGCAGTCAAGCGAGCGCTGGGTATCGATACGCCAGAGCGTGGGAGCTACCCGTCACCTGAGCCCGCTCCGCCTCCTCCCGCAGAGTCCGTGACACAGGCGGCAGCCGCAGCACCTGCGCCGGTCGCAGAGGCGGCACCGGCAGCGCCAGAGGCCCCGGCTCCAGCGAAGAAGGCGGCTCCAGCGAAGAAGGCGGCTCCAGCGAAGCAGGCAGCTCCGGCGAAGAAGGCGGCGGCGAAGAAGCCCGCGGCGAAGAAGGCAGCTCCAGCGAAGGAGGCCGCGGCGAAGAAGGCAGCTCCAGCGAAGAAGGCAGCTCCAGCGAAGAAGGCAGCGGCGAAGAAGGCGGCTCCGGCGAAGAAGCCCGC
>Ga0115012_10000835_pt1 | contig 17521 bp, 11 predicted proteins | sample TroAtlMetagenome_FD_88706 | JGI IMG/M metagenome (GOLD analysis project Ga0115012, IMG submission 88706) | Marine eukaryotic phytoplankton communities from Atlantic Ocean - Tropical Atlantic ANT10 Metagenome | ecosystem: Environmental > Aquatic > Marine > Oceanic | place: Tropical Atlantic...
CAAGAGCAGTTTTCGGTGCACATGAGCCAAGCCGATGAACCGGGAAGCATCGCCTTTGATGGCGGTGCCGGGACGATCGATGGGGTCGTGGCCATTGATGCAATGGACGCCTCCATCCCCTGGCAAATCATCGTGGACATGTTTTACGACGACGAAGGGTACTCAGAATGGATCTGCGAAACCAATGAAGAAACCGGCGAAGAAGACTGCTGGGAGGAATGGGTTGAGCCCGAAGAGTCACCCGAAGTCGATGAAGCGTTTGCCGCAGACGTTCCCGGCATCAGCGCCGCCATCGCGTACAACGCCGCAGACGATGCATTCGCCATGACCAACCTCGGCCTCGGCGACGCAACCACGACCGTCAAAGTCGGCGATGCGACCATCATCAGCATCGATGTGAACCCGGACAACGAACGCCGCTTCGACTTCACGTTCGACGCGCCCGGTGACCGCGACATCGGATTTGCCTTCTCGGCTGACTTTGCCGCCCAGGCATCGTTCGCTTGGAGCCAGGTGGAAGACGTGATCCCGGACCTGCCCGACTTCTTGGCGGACGACACCATCGGCGTCCGTTTCGCGAACTCCGACGCCCCGCAGCTGCAAATCATCAACATCGATGACGACACCGAACTGCAAATGGCGAGCGGTGCGCTCACCCTGTGGGCCGATGCCATGGCCGAAGACGTTGTGATCGAAGAGGGAGAATGCTTCCAAAGCACCGACTGCGAGGGCGATGAGTGCGATGAAGAACACGACTTGTTCGGCGGCCTCGAAGGCGGAAGCTGCGAAGAGTAAAACCGTTGGATACACCGGCACAACGCGCGGTTGAGCGACCGTGACCCAGCGCGCCGAAGGGACCCTGAACCTTCGGCGTTTGGCCGCGTCACGGCTGCATCAATCCGCTACACTGAAGGGGCAAGACAACCCTCTCCGATCGACCTCAGCCAAAGCAGACCACTTGGACCGCATCGACGACGAACCGTTCTGGCGCGCCCAAGAGCGTCGGAGAGAAAAACAACTGGGCCAACCGTGCTGCACTCAATCCGGCATCAGTTGGACCTTGATCGACATGCCGGGACGATTCGCGGTGGTCATCCACGGCGAATACGACTGCGTGAACTGTTTCAGGCACAACGCGGGACGAAGCAGTTGGCGGTATTTTTCGACCCGACTTTCGGAGGGCCAACTCACCAGCGGCGAAACCGCTGGACCGCTTCGACGTTGCCTGGAACTGATCGTGGAACACGATGCGCCCGACGCCATCGTCGTGTTGGGGACCTGTCCGGTCGAAGTCATCGGGGACCAGTTCGACACTGTGGTCGATGCCGTCAGCCAAGAAACCGGTGTGCCGATGGTGGCTTTGCACACCTCGGGGCTCAAATTGTCCACCCAACAAGACATGCTGGACTGGTGCTTCGACACATTGGTCGGCTTGAACGATTCGCCCTCCACACCCGAATCAACCAAAGAGTTGGCTCTGATCGGCATGCCAAGCGGAACCAATGGCTCCGCGGAAATGAAAACCGTGCTGGACGGGTCTGGATTGACACTGCTGGCTTCGTTTCCACAAGAAGCGGGCTTGCAGGAATGGAAACGCCTCGCTGGAAGCGGGCGCGTGGTCGTGAGCGATCGGGGCATGTTTCCAAAACTCATGACCCGACTTGAGGCCGCCGGATGCGTCGTCAACGAAGTGCCTTTGCCCTACGGCTTGGAGCAATCCGTGGCCGTCTACGATTGCATCCAGGCATTGACCGACAAGCCGCTCAATGCTCACCTCGACCGGGCACGGGAGCAAGCGGAAGAGGCCATCGAAGCGTTTCGATTGAAATGGTCCGGAACCCCCATGGCGCTTGGGATCCGCATGCACAACAGCAATCAATTCACCATGGTCGCCCGGGAGGGCTTGGGGCACGTGCGCATGTTCACGGAACTCGGCTTGAATGTCACCCTGTTGATCCAGGGTTCTCCCGACCCTTCAATGCGGGGCGTCTGGAAGGAACTCCTGGCCGAGCAAGGACTGCACTTGCCGTTTGATGTATTCCCCGGACCCTACGCCATCGGCGAGTGCTTGTTTCGAAGACCATACCGACTGGCGTGCGTGGCCGACTGGATGCACGAACAAGTCAAAGACACGGGCATTCCCACCGTGTTCAGCCATCAAATGCAACCCTGGTTGTCCGGCGTCAGCCCCAATCTGAACCGGTTGAACCGGGCGCTGGAGAAGACCAAATGAGCGCCGAAGAACTCGAACACTTTCGCCTCAAGAGCCTCGATCAAGGCCAATTCACGGGCACCTTCATTGCCGTGCACGCCGTCCGCGACGGATTCTTGATGATGCATTGCGGAGTCGGCTGCAAACACAAGGCCACCACCCAACTCACCGAACACGACTACGGCCGCAGCGCGGAACACGAAGGGTGGACCGAAGTGGGCGATGCCGAACTGATCGAAGGATCGGCCCACCGAATCGGGCCCTACATTCGCTCGTGGTACGACCGGATGAAGCCCGGACTGATCATCGCAAACTCGGTGACCTTTTTGGATTTGACCGGCGATGACACCCGCCACACGGTGGACGAAGCCGGCGCCAACATTCCCTGCCCGGTCCATTTTGTGCGGGTCCCGGGATTCGAAGGCGATTTGTTCTCCGGCTACGCCGCGGTGGTGCTGGCCGTCGCACGGGGCTTGGACTGGACCGTGGACCCCGGACCCGCAACGGATGTGGCGATCGCAGGCTACTTTTTCGACCGATACGAAGGCGATCACTTGGGCAATCTGACCCAGTTGAGTTCGCTGCTAAAAAGCATCGGGTGCTCATTGAAAGCGACCCTGTTCAGCGGCTCTCAATACGCGGACTTGACCCGCGCCCCCGAGGCGGGAACGCTGCTGGCCTTTCCACTGATGCACCCCCAAATGCGGCGCTTGAAACGGTGGACGAAACGGGCCCCCGTTGCGACCCAACTGCCGATGGGCATCGAAGGCACGTCGCACTGGTTGCGCACGGTGGCTTCGGCCGCTGGCAGGGACATGGCCCACACCGAAGTGGCCATCATCCGCCAACGCAAACGGACCAAAGCGCGACTCAAAATGAGCCGCATGATCCTGAGTGGGCTTCGGGTGGCTGTGTTCGCCGACTTGCCTCATGCGGTGGGCTTGTTGCACATCCTGAGCGACCTCGGCTGCACCCCTGTGGTGATCGGGATTCGGGGGCATACACTGGGCGGTCATGACGCCCTTCGGGAAGCCGCTGAGGAGAGCGGGGCTCGCCTCGATTCGGATACCGCAGTGTTCGAGAATCCGAGCATTCACCGGGTGCGTTCCGAAATGGAACGGCTGCTGACCGAGCGAAAAGTGGATGCCTTGATCGGTTCGAGCACCGACATCAACGCGGTATCAACCCTTGACCCCTCTCAGTTCATGCGGATGGATCCGAGCGGCACCTGGACAGGCAGCGGACCCAAAATCATCGAGTTTGGCTTCCCATGCCGCGACCACCACGTCGTGTCTTCATCCCCCACCATGGGGTTTACGGGCGTTCTGCACTGGGCCGACCGAATCATCAATGCGCCCCGACTGTGGGACACTTGGCGAAATCAACCGACTTGAGACCACTCCGTAACCTTGCTCTTCCGCATCTCGATCGGCGGCGGCGCCGGCAAGGGCTCTTGGTCCGAGATTCCCCGCATGATTTGACGAAGGTCCTGCTCCAACAGGGGCTTTGGAGCGGCAATCGAATTTCGATCGAGCGCCACCACGGCTTCCACCACGGCCTTGATCCCCACCGCGACGGGGCTGTCGGGGGCGTACTGCACGATGCACTGCCGGTAAATTTCGGCCTCGCAGACCAAGGGATCGCGCGGTAGCACGCCCAAGATTCGGGTCCCGATGGCCTCGGCAAACCGTTGAATGGGCCGAATGTCGGCCTGATTGCTCTTCAGATTGATCACAAACCCAGCCAACCGAACATCGTTCGAATGGAACTGACCCACGGCCGACGCAATGCGATTGGCGGCGTAGGCGGCCATCAACTCCTCGGACAGAACAATGACCACTTTGGATTTGGCCGCTTTGCGCATGGGGGCGGCGAAGCCGCCGCACACCACATCACCCAACACGTCGTACACTACGGCGTCGTAGGTGTCGGCATCAACCAACTCCACATCGTCGAACACCTCAAAGGAGCGAGACACGGCACGCCCACCGCATCCACGACCGGCGTCGGGACCGCCCGACTCCACGCAATCGATGCCTTCAATGCCAGCCATGATGATGTCTTCGGGATCCACAACTTCTTCGCCGGCGAACACCTTGTTCATGACCGTGCGAAAGCGCGTGGGGTCTTCGACCAACACAACGCTGCTGTCGTGCTTCGGATCGCAGCCCACGTGCAACACGCGATGGCCCATCCGAGACAGAATCAACGAAGCACTCGTGGCAAATGTGGACTTGCCGATGCCGCCTTTGCCGTAGATCGCGATCCGTTCCATGGCTCCACACTATCACCGATTGCAGCCCCCGGTGGCATCGATCGCGACGGCTGGGGTGCGACCGCTCATTCGCATCCTCAACTCGGGTGCACTGATGTACACTTTGCCATCAGAGGTGCTCATGACACGTTTCATCATCCCCTTCGCGCTCACCATTGGGTGCGGTTCTGAAGACAAGTTGTCGGTCTACGATGCGACACCCAACGCCTTCATTACATCGCATGCATCCGGCGAAGAAGTGCACCAAGGCGAATACATCACCTTTGTCGGCACGGTATCCGACGATACCGACGATGCAGACACGCTCTCGGTGACCTGGTTGGCGGGCGAAACTCCGGCGTGTCCTGCGCAAACGCCCATGGACGATGGACTGACCACTTGCGAAATTGAAATTCCCGAAGATGAACAGATCAAAATTCGGCTCGAAGTTCGCGACCCAAGCGACAACATTGGCGAAAACTCGGTCACCCTCGAGATTCGAGCCACCGAAGCCCCCACCGTGTCGCTCACCGCTCCGGTGGCCGGCGATGCCTTTGTGGCCGGCGAAGCCATCGCGTTCTCGGCGTCCGTCGATGACCGGGAAGACAGCCCCGAAGACCTGACTGTATGGTTTGAAAGCAGTCTGGATGGCCGCATCGAACTCTCCTCTCCGCCCACCACCGAGGGCGAACTCACCGGCAGCATTGTCCTGACGGCGGGAAGCCACGACCTGCACCTGTGGGCCCAAGATTCGGACGGTCAAACCGGCTCCTCGAGCGCGGTCATCACAGTCGACCCACCCAACGTGGCGCCCACCTGTGAAATCACCGCCCCAGAAGGGGGCACCACGGTCGCCTTGGGCACTCTGATTGTCATGGAAGCCACTGTGGGGGATGCGGACGGACCCAGCGATTGGCTCACCACCGAGTGGTCGAGCGACGAGGACGGACCGTTGGGCGAAAGCGCCCCTTCTTCTTCCGGCGAAACCGCCTTTCCCATCGACACACTCAGCCCCAACACCCACACCATTACGTTGACGGTGACCGATGATTCCGGTGCCACGTGCAGCGACTTCACCCTCCTTACGGTGTCCACACCCCCCGAAATTACCGTCACATCTCCAGTCGATGCGGCCACAGTCAACCAAGGTTCGACCGTTGTGTTCGCGGCCGAAGCGGGCGATGCCGAAGACTTTCCGGGCGACCTGTTGGTGGACTGGACGTCAAGCATTGATGGAACCCTCTCTTCGGCCCCCCCCGATTCGGCCGGCGACTCGGTGTTCACTTCGGATGAACTGAGCGCAGGCACCCACACCCTGACGATCACGGTGACCGACACCGACGGGCTGTACGCGACCACCGTTCAACTGCTCAACGTCAACGGGGTGCCCAGCGCCCCATCCGTTGGAATCAGCCCAAGCGAACCCAAAACCAACGATGACCTGAGCGCAACCCTGTTGGTGCCGTCCACCGACCCCGACGGCGACCCGGTGACGTACGCCTACGCGTGGCGCAGGGACGGCGTGGACGCGGGCACACTCGACTCCACTCTGCCGGCCACCGAAACCGCCAAGGGCCAAAACTGGTCTGTGGTGGTGACGCCATCCGATGACGCCGGAAGCGGAGCAACGGCCACGGCCAGCGTGACCATTGCGAACACACCGCCCTCACTCGACAGTGCGGCCATCAGCCCCGAGGAACCCCAAGCCAGCGACGCATTGACTTGCGGCCTGATCGGCGCAACCGATGCCGATGGCGACGGCGTTACAGCCTCGCATTCGTGGACCGTCAATGGCGTCGATGCCGGCGTCGATGGCGATACCTTGATCGGAGTGTTCGCCGCAGGCGACTCGGTTCAATGCACCGCAACCCCCTACGACGGCGAAGCATACGGCGATGCCGTGTCTTCGGAAACGATCGAAATCGGGAACGCCGAACCGAGCGTATCTACCGCTCTGATATCGCCGGACACCGCCACTGTGGGGGTTCCCTTGACCTGCTCGTGGACGGGCTTCAGCGATGCCGATGGCGACGCCGATTTGTCCACATTGCAATGGAGAATCAACGGCGTGGAGGCCGGTTCAACGCCCACCCTCTCCTCCGGTTTTGTCGGTGGCGATTCGGTCAACTGCACGGTGACTCCGTTTGACGGAACCGACACCGGCCTGCCTGCATCGGCAACCATCATCATCGAGAACACACCCCCAACCGCACCCATGGTGTCCATTGAAGACACCGATGGCGAAATCATCTGTGCGATCGACGTTCCTTCCACCGATGCCGATGGCGAATCGATTGAGTACGCATTCGCCTGGGATGTGGACGGCGTCGACTACCCCGATGCCCTCACCACACTGCACGAAGGCGACACCGTTTCGGACGAAGAACTGTTGACCGACGAAGTGTGGACTTGTTCGGTCATCGCTTCAGACAGCACCGCCAGCAGCCCCGCGGCCACCGCATCGATCACCGTGGTTTCTCTGGACTCTGACGGTGACGGCGTACTGGACGAAGAGGACCTCTGCGAAGGTCACGACGATTCCATCGACGGAAACGGAAACGGGATTCCGGACGCCTGTGAAACCGAAGTGGTCTTTGGCTACACGGGTGCACCCCAAACCTTCACCGTACCCGACGGAGCCACCCAAATCTTCATCGAAGCGGAAGGGGCCAAAGGGTTCTCTGCGGGCAACCCCGGAGGAGAAGGCGGCTTCGCATCGGGAACCTTGACGGTCACCGAAGGCGAGGAACTGTACGTGTACGTCGGTGGGTCCGGAAACGTTGCATCGCCCGGATACGTGCCAATGGGCGGCGGATGGAACGGCGGCGGTGACGGCCAAAACAACAGCAGCGGGAGCGCCGTTGGTGGTGGCGGTGGCGCCTCCGACATCCGCCTGATCTTCGCCTCAGACCCACTCGATTCCGATTCTCTTGCTTCGCGGGTGTTGGTGGCCGGCGGTGGCGGCGGTGGAACCAGCAACGGCGGGGCCCACGGCGGTCACGGCGGCGGATTGGAAGGCCAAGATGGCGGACAACACTCCGGCTACCATTACGGTCGCGGCGGCACCCAAACCGCTGGCGGCGGCGCGAACGGAGGCTTTGGCTACGGCGGATACGCCGAAGGCTATATGACCCCCTGGAACGGTGGCGGCGGCGGCGGTTGGTACGGCGGCGGTGTCTCGGAAGCCCACAGCGGCGGTGGCGGCGGTTCATCGTACGTTGGCGGCGTGACCGACGGCACAGTCGCGCGCGGCGGCAGCACAGGCGACGGCCAAATCACCATCTACTGGGCCGAAGAAACACCCTGAACCAGACCGCTAACGCTGGCCAGAAGTCGGTCTGCCGGGCGACTTGGGCAAGGGCGTTTCCGGGTTGTTCACCATGGCCAATTTGACCGCTTGGGTGCGCATCAAGGTCGGCGACCGTGCGATTTACCGCACCACCGCCCTTCGTTTAAGGGTGCGATTCAACCATTCCTTTTTCTAGAAACCAACGCCCATCGTAAACGAAACAAAGGGCACAATGGGGCTGCTCCAACCCATCACACTGGGTGCGCCGGGAACGTACGCGCTCCCCCCAACCAAGTCCGCCGTCAGGTAATTCCGACCGGTCACCCAGTACCTGCCCTTCAAGCCCAGCGATGCTTCCGGACCCGCAGCCTCCACCTGGTCGCCCGATGCAGCCCCAAAACGAAAGCCCGGCTTGTCGGTGGCCCGCTGAACTTCGGCGAAACCAACGCCCACCACCACCGATCCATCCACCCGCGTGCCCTGGGACGCGAACACCACACTGCGCAATCGAAAATGTGCGACGTCGGGACCATCCGCTTGGTGCAACACCCCCGAACCGTTTCCGCAGGCTTCAATGCTGAATCGTCGAAACGGACTGACTTCGCCGCAAATATACGGGTGAATGCGGTCCTGTCCTTGGGTGACGGCGTCCACCCCCACGCGAAGATCAACGACCGGATGACCGGCAATCGGTCGGACGCGATGCTGCTCCAAACGAAACTCAGTGGCTTGAGCGGTGAGGGAAATCAAAAGAAACCACATGCCGTCCGCCTAACCCAAACCACCCCCGTCGATCAGCCCCTGGACTCACTCAACTGCTTCACGTGAGCCAGCACGCGCATGTGAATTCGATGCACCACCATGTCCGACCACAACCGCCAATACGAAGACGGCGCCAAATCGAGCGTGTACCAGGTCGTTCCGCGGAGCAAGGTCCCGCCGGATTCGGTCTCGATCAACTCAAACTGTCCTCGCTGACTGAGCATGGTGTCGTGCAAGTGCGGAGAGTACACCTCGTCGTAAGGACTCCACTCAGCCAGCGGTTCGGGCTGCCCCACCACGTTGAACCCCAACCGATGAGGCGGGTCCCACACAGTCACAGGCTCCACAAATGGCCCCGTGGTGAACTCGCAATAGCGCACAGCACCCACGCCCTCTCCTTCGATCCTGGCCCGCACCGGGCACGCAATGCCCGTTTTCAGCAGCCAGTCGCTGGGCTCGGGCAACTCCGAAAAGCCAATCACGTTTGGCCAGACGTCCGACGGCGGTGCATCAACCACAATTTCACTGGTCATCTCAAACACGCGGGGCTCAGGCTCGAAGGCTGCATCCGTCGTGCCAATGATGGGCAACACGATGGCCATGGCTGTCACGCCCCCGCCCGACGAAGAGCGCCGGGCAAACAGCGCACCAAAAACCGAACCCAACAAGGTCAACGCAATCGCGAGCGGCGCCACCATGGCCAAGCAAACGATGCCCTCCAAAGCAAGCATGATCAGCAACCCGCCGCACAACACGCAAGCCATCAGTCCGACCGAAACTGCGGCCCCAAATCCGCGGTAGGCCGGTCGGTTCACCCGCCATCCACCAATCGTTCCCATGACGGTGGGGGCCGCCACAAACAAGGCGGCGCCGTAGTCCCCGAGGAGAAACACCGAAAAGACGGTCACCAACACCCCAAAACTGGCGGCGTAGGCAATGGCCACGACGGCCGACTTTAGAAGACTTTTAGCGCCGTCTTCATTGGCCACCAGCGGCGCCCTTGGCGGTCGACTGGGCAACGCACACAAGGTGGCGATCACCAACAGGTTGACCACCGGAAGAAAGAAAGCGAGCCCAAACCATGGGCTGTAGCCGGCGTTTTGTGCCCGCCGAAAACTCATGCTGACCCCAATCCACATGAACGGAAGGGCCCAAAGACCCATCATCACGGCCGCCACCACAGCGGGGGTTCGAGATTCGACAATGTCCAACAGCAAGGCACCGCGAAGGCCAAAAGTCGGTGCGATGTAGATCAGCGGTGTCATCGCATCAAACAACTTCGAACCCGCTGCCGCCCACAAAATGAGCGAATCGCCGAGGATTCGCACCGCCATCAAGACCAACCCGCTCTGCAGGTAAAATCGACGATCAACTGGAGCACTGAGGGCAAACCAACGGCCCAACATCGTTTTTAGATCTGACGTCATGGTGCTGCCTGTAAGCCCCTCAATCACCAAGGGGTAGCTTTCAGTGCTTGGAGTCATAAACCTCCGGTGAGGTTTCATCGCCGGGTTTCCCGTTGCTTTCATTCGCCGGAGAGCCCGACAAGGTTACGACCCCTGCACTCTCGGGAGAACGACGGACATTTTTGGACCCATCCAACCCCTTCGTTCCTCTCCCCCCCCCAATAAGGACTGTTTTGAACAACTTTGATTCGCTCGATCTCATCGAGCCCATTCAGCGTGCGCTCGCGGAAGAAAAATACACGACGCCCACCCCCATCCAGGCCGCGGCCATTCCCCCTCTTCTGGAAGGACGCGATGTCCTCGGATGCGCCCAAACCGGTACGGGAAAAACCGCGGCATTCCTGCTGCCCACGCTTCAAAAGCTTTCGGCCAAGCCCAACCAAGGAAAGCCGGTCATACGGGCCTTGGTGCTGACCCCTACGCGTGAACTCGCCGCTCAAATTGGCGACAGTTTTGAAGCGTACAGCCGGTACCTGCCGCTGAGGCACCGCGTGATTTTTGGCGGAGTCAATCAACGGCCTCAAGTCGCCGACTTGCGTCGGGGCATCGATGTGTTGGTGGCCACTCCCGGACGGCTTCTCGACCTTCACCAGCAAGGCTACATCTCTTTTGATCACGTTGAATTCTTTGTGCTCGACGAAGCCGACCGCATGCTCGACATGGGCTTCATTCACGACATCCGACGGGTGCTAAAATTGCTGCCGAGCAAACGGCAGAACCTCCTGTTTTCGGCCACGATGCCCAACTCGATCGTCAAGCTGGCGAGCGGATTTCTGACCGACCCCATCAAAGTGGAGGTCGATCAACAATCGAGCACGGTAGACAAGATTGTTCAACGGGTCATGTTCGTGGAACGGTCCAACAAAAAACGCCTGCTTTTGCACCTGTTGAAAACCGAAGAAATCGAAAGCGCCATCGTGTTCACCCGCACCAAACACGGCGCCAACCGAGTCGTGAAAGAGTTGGGCAAAGGCGGCGTCGAAGCCGCAGCCATCCACGGGAACAAATCACAGGGCGCCCGAACCCGCGCACTGGCCGGGTTCAAAGACGGCAGCATTCGCGTGCTGGTGGCCACCGACATCGCGTCACGAGGCATTGATGTCGACGGTGTGAGCCACGTATTCAACTACGATCTGCCCAACATTTCCGAGTCCTACGTTCACCGCATTGGTCGAACCGGCCGCGCGGGCCGGACTGGAATCGCGGTCGCGTTCTGCGACGAATCGGAAACCGGGTACCTCCGTGACATCGAACGGCTGACTCGTGCCCCATTGGAAGTCATCGACGACCACGACTGGCACTTCGCAGACGCCATGCCCCAGGCCAATGGGCGCAGGGACACCGGCCGGCCGCCCAAAAAGAGCGGCGGCGGTGGCTGGCGTGGAAACAACCGACGGCCCCGCAATCGCAACGGCGGTGGCGGTGGTGGTGGGCGAAGCGGCGGGGGCGGCGGAGGTCGCGGTCGCGGCGGTGGGGGCGGCGGTCGCAGCGGCCAGCGCTAAACCCACGCGAGCCCACTCCACTTGCGGCCGAATCCGAAGTTCGGCAACACTGCACCCAAGCAAGGATTTCAACCGGCGCAACCCAGGAGCGCGTTCATGATCTCGGGTCGAATGCGGGCCACCCTGAGTGGGGCGCTCTTTTTCGCTCATTCGGGCTGCTACTCTCCTCAATGTTCCGATGGTGAATCAGACTGCTATGAAGTGAAGTTCGGGCGCTACGTCGCACTCTTTCCGGATCGCACCAACGACGACGGAACCGTCAACATGCTGATGCATTTTCACGGCTACGGATCGTCTGCAGCCAAAGTGTCCAACAAACCGTGGCTCCGCGAAACGGCGGCCAAACGAGGCTACCTTCTGGTGCTTCCCGATGGCCGAAACAACACGTGGGCCCACGTCGGCTCCCCCAGCGACGCCCGAGACGAACCACCGTTCATTGACGCCGTAATGACCGATGTGGCCGACCGTTGGTCGCTTTCTGATGTGCGCGTGGTTGGAGGGTTTTCTCAAGGCGGTTCGATGGCATGGGATGTTGCCTGCTACCGAGGCGACCGCTTCTCAGCGTTCATACCGGCCTCCGGAGCCTTTTGGGAGCCCTTGCCCACCGCCTGCGAAACGCCCGTTCCATTTCGCCACACTCACGGCACGGCCGATGGGGTCGTGCCCATCGAGGGGCGCCCCATTGGAAACTCCATGCAGGGCGACGCCCGACTCGGTTTCGAACGGTGGAAGGCGGTCAACGGTTGCGAGAGCGAGCCCGACCGCATCGACGAAAACGGAGACCTGAGTTGCGAGGTGTGGAGCGAATGCACCAGCGGATTGGAACTCCAGTTCTGCACCCATCCAGGCAAGCATTCGGTTCCCGATGACTTTCTTCCCGACGCCCTCGATTGGGCCGAACTGCAGGTGGGTCAATCCGCGGAGGCGGAATAAACACTCCGGGTCAGCGGTTTCCCCCCCCGGCGGCCTCAGCCGCCGTCCTTCGAACCCGAGGCTTCACCCGTGTGGACATTGGCCCTTCTCATGAGCACCGCATTCGCCTGGACCGAACCCACTGAAGCCTCTGACTGGTACGTGGTCAACGACACCGTGATGGGCGGCGTCTCGCAATCGTCCGTCGAAGAACACCCCGACCAAGGGCTGCTTTTTTCGGGCGTCTTGTCCTTGGAAAACAACGGCGGCTTCACGTCTGCGCGAACCGAAGCGATTCCCTCGAATTTTGCGGGCGTGACCGCCCTCCGAATGCGCATCAACGGCGACGGCCGTCGCTACATAGCAACCGTGCGCACGCAATCGCGGGCCATGCGGCGCATTTACTACCGCCAAGCGTTTGACACCAAGGCGGGCGAGACCATGGACATCGACTTGCCCATTGCCGATTTTCGAGCCTATGCGTTCGGCACCCGCGTACCATCCGCGCCCGCCCTGTCCGACATTCGGGGGCAAATCGGCTCTGTGGGCGTCATGCTCGCCGACAAACAACCGGGCAACTTCAGCTTGCAAATCATGCAACTCAGCGCGGTTTCATCCAGCGGAACCACCAAGAACGATACCGCCCGCCCCGCGTCCATCGAAGCGGTGTTTTCAAGGGCCATCGAAATGGGCGTTCCTTTGTACAACGAGGGGCGCGCCGACCGCTGCGCTGACGTGTACGAAACGGCGATTGTCTCTGCACTCCTGCTCGCCCCTGACCGACTGACTGAAGCCCAGCGGGACCGGCTTGCGCAAGCTGTCCGTTCGTCTCAGCGGGATGCCTCGGAATCCGACCGTGCTTGGACCCTGCGCAAAGCGATGGACGCAACCTTGGCGGGAATGCCCCGATCGGAGTGACCGAGATCGCCCGCAGCCGCTCCGGGCGTGTATCCTATAGGTGAAAACCGCTCGAGGTGCGCACCCATGAACAAAACACTGTTTTTTCTTCTGGTCCTGTTTGGATGCAGGGCCGATCAAGTCACCAAGGATGCCACCGTTGACGCCGCCGATGGATCGGAAACCGACACAGCACCCGGGACGGTGAACCCTCCGCCCGACACCGACGAACCCGAACCGGACACCGGACCCATTGGGGCATGGTCGAGCTGCTCGGGAACGCTCACCCTCGACGGCTCCATCTTCACCTGGCAAAGCTCAAGCGGCGATTGCACCATCGGCGGACCCACCGAGTACGCGGAACCGATGCTGACCTTGGACGCTTCCGACCGATCCAGCTGCCCCGACCTCCCTTGGTGGCTCGATGTTTTCGAGTCGGAATCGGGCGACTTTCATGCAGCGACCTTGGGAACCCGGCTCACGCTCATGCCCAACACACCCCTTCCCTCCACCCGAGTCGCTCAGTTCGAAGAACAGCTCGACATCGAACGCTGGACGCTGACCTCCGACGATGGCGTGGAAAGTGTCTTTGCCCTGTGTTGGGCGAACGATGCCTTTTTCGATGGCGGCTATTTCAACGTGGAAGGAGGGTGTGATTTCCTGTCGTGCGCGGGCGGCATCACCGCATTTGCGGCGTCGGAAACGACCGAACACTGGACAACAACCTGTGCGGGCGATTGCCCGTGCGGCGGCGTGGTGACCGTAGAAGAGCGAACCGATGACACCCTGAGTGGGCGATACTTGGGCGCCAACTGCGCGCGAACGTTGGAAGGCACCTTTTCAGGGGTGCGGAGCGGGCGCTGAACCGCTTGATTCGATGTTGATGCGGAGGCCGGCCTAAGCCAGGATCGCGATCAACTGTTGGCAGTTGCCGACCGGTCGGCCATCCGGCCGATACAACCACGTAATTTGTTCGCAGTACCCCTCCGAAACCACCCGCGCATGGGCATCCAACAGCCAGTGCTCTTTCGGGTCAGACTCGGCAAATGGCAAGGGTGAAAACAACTGCATCCGAAAATCCACGCTGGCCATGGGCCGCGGTGTCGTGATGCGGCACAACACCGCGGGCGCCCCCGCATCGAGGATGCCCACCGCGTGAATTTCATCGATGACCGGACAATCCGTCGGGCGTATCCATGTGCGCAACCGGGCGGAATCCGATCCCGTCATGGGCAAAGGATCACCGGCGAAACGGTAATCGAAAAACTGCGAGAACTGCGGGCCCCCAAACAATTCAATGGGCGTGGACGGCAACGATTCCGCGCGCGGGACAGTGGGCATTTGGGTTTCGTCCCAAGCGAGGGAAACCGGTCGTTCGGCCGCAAAGGAAGCGGTCGCATGGGTGGCAATGGCGCCCCCTTGAATGACGGATGCGGTCATGTGCGCCACACGGCCACCCACCCGAAGGGATTCGACCTCAACCCGAGCCTCCCCTGGCATCAAGGGTGCACAGAAATGCACGGTCAAGCTTCGCAGCGCGCATTCTGGACGCTCGAGATCCCGCTTCATGGCACACACCATTGCAGCGGCGGGAACGCCCCCGTAAATGCCGCGGCCTTGGCCCCAGTCCGCGTTCACATCGATGGTTCCATTGGGTGCGGGTGTGATGGCGCTCAAAAACGAAGACATGGGCATGGCTACTCCGTTCAAAACCATAGTCGCCGCGAACCTGCGCGTTGAAGTGCCGGGTGGAAAAGGTTCAATCCGGCGCCGTACGCCGGTCACAGAGTTGGGCGAAAAACCCAATCGACATGGGCCCTATCAGTCGCCGCACTCGGCCAAACCGCTCAAGGACACCGAATCAGAAATGCTGTCCCACTCCAAATCCGGCGCACACAACAGGGGGCTTCCGACCACATGGACGTAGGCACCAACTGATGTCAACGCGTCGGTCAACACCACCGTCTCCAACGATTCGTTTCCGTTGAAATACAGGTACTCGCCGACCGTTTCCAGACTCGGCATCGACACCGAGTGCAGCCGGTCGTTGATGTGGAAGTAGGCGTAGCCGGACACCGAACGCAGAACGGGAAAGTCGACATTTTCCACGTTCACGGTCTCGTGAAAGTAGATCGAACCCTCCACCGTTTCCAACAAGGGCAACGTGACGTCGGTGACTCCCGCGACCATGTGCAGACTCACTCCATCCAGCTCGGTGCAGCCCGAGTACTCCCAGACATCCTCGGGCGTTTCCAACACCGCCGTTCCGCCGGGACACGCCGGAGGGGGGTCGGTGGATTCTTCGCATGCATCGTCGCCGTAGTCGATCCACGCCAATCCACTGTCATCAAAGAAGTCGTAAATCATCGCATCGATGGTTCCGCAATCTTCCGTGCCCCAATCGTTTCCGGTGGCATCCACAGCCCCCACGGACACGCCCCGTGACGTCCGCAGCCAGTAGGCCCCGGCGTTGTCCGCCAACGCATTGCCGGTGAAGTCAAACACCGGCGATCCGCTCTCGGGATCAAAAATGGTGACGATGGCGCACTCAGAATCCTCGCAGGTGTTTCCTTCTATGAGGTTGTTTCGCACGTACACATCGGGGCTCCAGGCGGTCTCCGTCTGGATGGCTGCGCCATCCGCAGCCGTATTGTCAGAGATGGTGTTGTTTTCGATTGTGAACCCTCCACCTTGACTGACCTCGATGCCTCCGCTGTTCCGCAAAACCTCGTTGCCCGTCCAAATGTGGGTGGCGTACAAACCGAACAAGCCGCGCCCCCCGTTGTCTGTGACCGTGTTGTCTGTCACCGTGTAGGTTCCGTTCCCGCGCGTGTGGATGCCGTGCGACCCGTTGTTCACCACCGTGTTGCCCGAAATGGTTTGGGTGCCATTGGCGCCGCCCCAGATCCCAGAACCGCCATTGTCTTCGATGCGGTTGTCGGAAAACTCAAACACGTGCTCACCGCCCGCATCGCCCCCGCCCGTCGAGATGCCGTTGGCTCCGTTGTGACTCAGTTCACTGCCAACCACCGAGACCGCGCCGCGCAAACGGTAGGCATCAACGTAGAGTCCATGCCCACCGTTGTAATGAAGGACGCTATCCACGATCCATGAGGAGGGAATCAACCCATCGCCGCTTTCGCCGATGATGGCCACCGCACTGCTGGCGCTGTCTTCGATGTTCACGCTGTCCAGGTGAATCGCCGCATTGGTGGCCGTCACGGCACCCAACTCATCGCCGCCGCCGCCGTATTCGATGAACGCGTGCTTCAACAGCACTCCTTCCACGTGCGCACCGGTGGCATCCACAACCGCATCGGTCGCCGTTGGCAACACGTTGATGGTGCCCCAATGGCCCGACTCCGCCGGCGCTTCATCGGAGGTGAATTCGATGGGTTCAAGCGCTGAGCCTTCGGCATGCAGCGAACCGGCCACCGTCAGGCTTTGGTCCCGAGCAAAGCACACCCGAACGCCCGGTTCGATGATCAACTCAGCGCCTTCCATGATCATCAGGCTGCCGACGATGTGGACCGACCCTTCGTCCGATGTCCAGCGTTCATCATCGGAAATGACTCCGGAAACTTCGCGACCGCACTCGCGTTCGACCGTTTCGCATTCTCCGTTTCCAGAAAACGAAACCGAATCACTGATTTCATCCCAATCGATGTCCGGCACGCACAGTTCCGGATTGTCGGTGATGGAAATGTATCCAGCCACCGCAACCAAGGAATCGGTCAAGTCCAGCGCCTCAATCGAGCCGTTTCCGTACAGGTAGAAATACTCTCCCACGGTTTCCAAAGACGGCATTGCGGCGCTCAACAAGCTGTCGTTGTCGTGAAAATACGCGTACCCGCCGACGGAACGCAACACGGGGAAATCCACGGTTGTGACATCGGTGTTTTGGTGAAAGTAGATCGAGCCGTGGACCGTCTCCAACAAGGGCAACGTCACGTCTTCGACGCCGGACGTCATGTGAAGGCTCACGCCATCCAGTTCCACGCAAGGCCGATACAACTCCACGTCCTCCGGCGTGTGAATGTCGGCGGTTCCGCCGGGACAAACAGCCACCGGATCTCCAGTGTCCGCATCCGCATCCGCGTCGGCATCCGCATCGGCGTCGGCGTCGGCGTCGGCATCCGCATCGGCATCCGCATCGGCATCCGCATCGGCATCCGCATCGGCATCCGCATCCGCATCCGCATCCGCATCCGCATCCGCATCCGCATC
>Ga0115012_10000836_pt1 | contig 17498 bp, 22 predicted proteins | sample TroAtlMetagenome_FD_88706 | JGI IMG/M metagenome (GOLD analysis project Ga0115012, IMG submission 88706) | Marine eukaryotic phytoplankton communities from Atlantic Ocean - Tropical Atlantic ANT10 Metagenome | ecosystem: Environmental > Aquatic > Marine > Oceanic | place: Tropical Atlantic...
ATCTACCCCAACTCATTGGGATTGATGTATACTGCTGCTACAATATCAGCAGGATTTAAAGGAAACTCAGAAGAATACAAAATGATGGGTGCATCTGCCTTTGGAAAAGGTTTGAATGAGTATGATTATCTGAATAGACTACGAGAAACAGGATTCAACTTTCATAGGGGATGGGAATATAGAGGTGATAAATTTGAGATTGCCGCAGGTGCTCAACGATTATATGAAAAAGAACTATACAACATAGTAAGACATATTGAAGGACCTATTGTTTTGGTCGGAGGATGCGCACTTAACGTGAGAGCAAACATGCTGATCAAAAATGAGTTGTATGTACCACCTGCCCCGAATGATGCGGGTTCAGCGATTGGTTGCGTATTAGCGCATAAGAAACAAAAACTTGACATTTCCCCTTACATGGGGTATAATATAGTTAAACCACCTGTTTTATCTGATATAAGAAATACCTTATTGACTGATGGAATAGTGGGAGTTGCACACGGAAGGTGTGAGTTTGGTCCACGAGCACTCGGCAATAGATCTATACTTGCCAATCCCAAGATCAAATATTGGAAAGAAAGACTATGCAGGATAAAGAACCGAAGCAAGTGGAGACCATTCGGATGCATCGTAAAGGAAGAGGAAGTAGAAAATTACTTCGTCCGAGGGAGACCTACCCCTTATATGAATACTTGTTTCTACGCAAAAGATAATGTGCCAGTAGAAATATTGCATGAAGACAAAACTGTAAGAGTTCAGACAATCAAGTCTGATCATTATTTGTATCCCCTCCTTGACGACATACCTGTTCTGGTAAACACCTCCCTAAATATTAATGGTAAACCAATCTGTAATGATGAGCAAGACGTGGACGATTTCAAACGACAGACAGATATCACTGTCCTATAATGAGATTACAAACGACGACAGACGTGAGATAGAAAACTTTTGGGTTGAGTACTGGTGGAAACGTGGTAAGATAAACTACGACCTCAACTATCTGAAGTTGGACAGATTGCTCACTTGTTTCATATTCAGAAACGATGGGGAGTTCTGTCTGATGTCAGGTATAGATGATATAAGCGAGTTTATACCACATACTTATCGTGTAATGACAAGGGCAACTACTACACAGTATGCTCCAAAAGTCTGGGGCAAGTACCTTGAAGACAGACTGTTTTCCAATGTGGTCGCAGGCATATCAGTCGACTGGTGTCTAGAAGAAAATGTGAATGTAGTTGTTACCACAAATGTTGACGCAAGGATAACAGACATAACCAGACGTAGCAAAAAGAAATGGTTGCATGAGAGATGTGTAGAAAACATATACGGTGTTGACCAGGTCGTTTGGGACATAGATTATGCAAAATGTATAAATGATTATACCATTAGATTTTAAGCCAGACATAGATAGAATCATTGACGAGTTAAGAAATATACATAACTCTGATCAAGTCTGTCTGCAGACAGTTGAAGGAAAAGATTTTTTATATGGTGCTAGAAGTGGAAATGAGTTTACTGAATCAGAAACTGAGTTCAAGCACTTCTGCTGGGAAACACCATATATTAATTCAATCATAACTCATTTCAAACTGGTCAGGTCAAGGGTCATGACTCTGAAAAGCAAGACCTGCTTATCATATCACAAAGACCCTACAAGAAGATTTCACTTGCCAGTATATACAAATGAGAAGTGCTTCATAATGATAGACAAAGAAGTACATCATCTACCTGTGGGCAAGTGCTATATTATTGACAGTACGTTGCCACACACAGCAATAAACGCATCCTTCGATGATAGGATACACATTATAGGAACAATATGAACGGATCATTTCGAAAGATGATTAAAGAGACTATACACGAGTCTCAAAAATGTCAAAGGAACTGGGATCTAGAACAATCGATCGCAGAGGAAGATAAGAAACTGATCATTGAATCAGCAACTAACTGCCCATCAAAACAGAATCTCAACTACTACAAGTTGCACGTTATTGAGGACAGAGAGACCATAGAAAAGATACACGAAAAGACAAGGGGATTTGGTCCTATCTATTCTGATTATAACCCAGACCTGAGAGAAGAAAATGCATATGATCCTGAGAAAACAGGTGAGATGTATACCAACTCACAGACACTGGCACAGATGCTTCTAGCATTTACCAAGAATGAAGAAGGTTTGATTAAACGAGAAGAGGATGATGACTGGGAAGAGGATCGTGCAATGGCAGTTGGTATTGCTGCAGGATATGTAAACGTAATCGCAACTCAACTCGGATATTCAACTGGTTGCTGTAAGTGTATGGATGGATCTGAGGTAAAAGACATTCTCGGTGACCAACCCATTCTTCTGATGGGAGTTGGTGTAGCAGATAAGACACGTAATCGTCGTGAGCATCATACTGAAGACTTTATGTTCCCGACACTCAAAAAGATGAAAAATATTGAGACAACTTATGTATGATTGTTACCAATAGTATAATAAAAGTTGTAGGCGATTTCAATACAAAAGAAGAGATCAAAGCATACCTTTATTCTTTTATAGAGGATCATCCTTTCCGTAAATACAATCAGGAAATCGCAGATGAGTTCGGTGAGGATCTGTTCTCAATGACATTTGTACCAAGAGATACAGTTGTTTTAACGCAACGATACCCAACACAAAGGTACTACATAAAATCAGTGCCGTTTCGTGATGACATTATTCAACAGTTACTTGATTGGAAAGTCGTTGCTTACTATAAACCTTCGAAACCAATAGTTGTATGAAGTTATGTATAATCGGTGGCAGTACTGCTGGTTGGTGGACTGCTGGATATTTTGAAAAACATCTGCCTGACTGGGACATAACCATTTACAGTGCCCCAGACATTCCAGGACTAGGTGTTGGAGAATCTACCCTTCCCCAGTTAAAATGGTGGTGGGAAGAGTTAGGAATCAAAGAAAAGGACTGGGTCAAAAAGTCTAATGCTGTGTTGAAATACGGCAACTACAAAGAAGGTTGGAATGCCCCTGAGTTTGACAAACCATTTGTTACACGTTTTTGGTTTAACGACAACAATAAGTTTGATAAAATGATGGCAGATCCTGCCAACTTTAATGAAGACGGATCAATAAAAGAAGAAAACTTCTATGCTGAGTTTGACTCACCTGACAGCAGAGCAGACTATGCATACCATGTCTGTGCTGAATCATCTGCTGAAATCGTTAGACAGCATTGCAAGAAAACTACACATGTGATCTACGAGTTGGACAAACTACCAGAGGGATATGATCTATACGTAGACTGCACAGGATTCGGTCGGAAGTTTGTAAAGGACTTTACACCCATGAAGATATCTGACTATCATTTTGTAGATCAGGCATGGGTTTGCCCTATGGAAAAGTCACCGAATGATGCTGATGTCACCAAGTCTATCGCACGCAAGTATGGTTGGACATTTGAGGTAAACCTGCAGAATCGTGTAGGCATGGGTTATATACATTCCTCACGACATGTGTCAAAAGAAGATGCACTGCAAGAGTTCCGTGAGATTTACACTGACCTTGGTAGAAAACCTTTGCTTGAGCATGAAAGATTTATCGAGTGGCAACCAATGATTCTACAAAACCCATGGGCAGACAATGTAGTTGCCATAGGAACCTCATCTGGTTTCGTTGACCCACTTGAGGCAACTGCTCTGTTTATGACGCAGAGTGGCATAACTCAGTTGGCAAATACAATAAAACGTGGATACAGCAAAAAAGCATACAATCGTGTGATGAGACGGATATGGAATGATGGTCTACGATTTCAGTTGGCACACTACACATTGAGTAGTCGAACAGATACGCAGTTTTGGATTGACTCACAGAAGGGTGCTGACGAAAACTTTATCTGGGATAACTATCAGAAATACACTGGGTCATATCAATGGATTTTCCCTGATGGTGTATGGGCACAGATGGGTGTTTACTTAAATAAAATGGATCAATATGCTCCTAAACTTCAATCACTTAACTGAGGCGAACTCAAACTACTGGCATCACTTCAAATACTCAGGGTTATGTACATTGTATGCTGGTGCAGTATTTGTACTTGGAATCATTCACACAGTTTTCCCTTTTGTCGGAGACTGGTGGGCGATAAAATTGACACAGAAAATATCAGAAATCACTAATGAACAATTTGGATATAAGGGATTACAAAGAAGAGACTGAAGAGATCATTCGAAAGTTTGAACGAAAAGAAGATTTCGTTTACTTTACGTCAGGTTCTACGGGTGTGCCAAAAAAGATCGTACATTCGTATGAGTTGATGAAACAAGTGGCAGAGGAAAATTGTCGGTATAACAACTACACAAAAGATGACTTTATCGTAAATGCTTGTTTGCCAGCAGTCTCTATTGGTTATCCAGTTCTCTCAGTTTTGCCTGCATTGATATCTGGTTGTAAGTTGAGGACAGTGGCATTTAATCCTTACGAATATCTCAATGAGATGAAGGATGCCACGCATATGTTTATATTGCCAGCAGTCTATAGAGTTTTGAAAAAGACAGAGAAATGGACAAATTTTGATTGTACTGGTAAAGTTGTGTCATGTGGAGCAGATATTGTTCCTGAGGGAATAAAGGCAGATGTAATATCAAAAGGTGCTAGGAAGTTCCATCATTTGTATGGATCAACTGAAGTGCCTCCTGCTATCTCAAACTCAGAAGATGAGAAAAGCATTGGTTGGGCAATGTCTGACCTCATCGACTATTATATAGAGGATAATGAACTGTTCATAAAATGGAAGGGACAGGAAAATTTTTGGCAGTCAGGTGATTTGATTGATGATTATCGAAATATGATTGTGGCAGGCAGAAAGAAAAACATTCTGGCACTTAACTGTTCTCGCATTCAACCTGAGACTATTGAAAAGTATGTGATGGATAATACAAATGTAAATCGTTGCATGCTGACAATCAAAAAGGACAAGGTCTGGATGTACTTTGACGGAGATGAATACCCATCAACTGTCAGAGAAACAATACAAGAATGGTATAAAGACTCACCTGTCAATGTTAGAAAAGTATACAAGATAAAACTCAACCCAATGAATAAACTAATTAGAACCGCAGAGTACGAAGGAGTTTCATGATCGGTTTTATTACTATTGTCAAGTACGTCAACACTGAGTTTGAAGTTGAAGATGGATTTGATATAGAGCAGTTGATTCTGCTCAAACGACAAAACAATATGCAGTTTATGGAGATGGGCGAACCTCCTACTAAGTTTGTCTATTTTGACAATGAACTGAAAGAGTATAATGTAATATTTTTATACCTCAACCCTAATCTGGTATCAGAACAGTTCCTTGATTACATCAAAGCATCTGGTCATGATAGTTTTCCTGAGCAGTTTGCCACCAGTAAATATGGTCCTGCCAAAGATTTCGAAGTATGGATGAGGACTATCGATGTACCCGATACTCTTGTGACCAGAATGAGAGCATGCCTTGAGTCAGGTTATCAGAAAGATGTTTCATTTGATTCTCTAGAAGATATGGATAAATGGGCAGAAGAAAAGGATGTTGATTCTATCTGGACTAAGGTGCCTGATAAATTTGATGGTGAGAATAAAGCAAAAGATTTTGAATCATGGATAGATGAAACCAGAGGCATGGCATTGAATGTAGAAACAAAACAAATAGGCGAAAACAAACCTGTCGGAGTCGAGTTGATTGAAGACGATCTCAAAGCAGTTATTAACGAGGCAAAGAAAAGTTCCTTTCCAGTAGAAGTTATTAATGCTTTGGAAGGTGCAGGTGTAACTGTTGACGCATCGAGGTTGTGAGCCAATACTTTTGCGCATCACCTTTTACCAGAATGACCAGGTCGCCGAATGGTGACCTGCGAACCTGTGTATATTCGCCACCTTTAGAGGGAACGTACTCTAGCATTCTTGATGCCTTCAACTCAGATGAGATGGAGGTGATACGTCAAGAAATGCGTGATGGTATACGGAGACCTGAATGTGAGTGGTGTTATTTTTATGATGAATCCAATCAATATTCCTGTCGACAAGACATCAATGAAAGATATCCAGAACCTCCGTCAACACTGTTAAGAGAGTTGGACTTTGCGGCAAGCAACAAGTGTAACTACATTTGTGTAACTTGTGATGAGTCTGCATCATCAGGTTGGGAAAAGAGGAACAAAGAGTTCCGATTTTCTAAAGGGGAAATCAAACACAAAATGCCTGTTGATTTAGACGGCATTGAAAATCTTAAACAGATAACTATCATGGGTGGTGAACCTACGATAGAACCTTACTACACTGATGAGTTTTGGGATCTGATTGAGAGCAAAACAAATGAGGACGTGTGGTATCAGATGGTGACAAACTGCTCTGCCTTTCCTAGCGAAAGATGGATGAGATTTTTGTCAGGTCTGAAACATGTCAGCATTGGTATATCTTTAGATGGTGTAGGTAAGGTTGGTGAGTTTTGCAGACTTGGTTGGAAGGAAAAAGTCTGGCGTAAAAACTTCACAAAATGGTTAGAGTTTTTTGAGAGAGGTTATGATCCCGTGTCGAGGCATGATGGACCTTGGATAAACATTGTCATCAGCAACTACAATATTTTAAACATAACAAAGACCTTAGAATACATTGCACCATACAGGCACCGAGTCATGCTGACAACTGCCTTTGAACCTGTCATGCTGTGTCCAGCATATCTTCCCGATAAATATAAAGACGAAATCGAGTCAATGTATTTTTATGATGACAACCATCGTGACTTTGTTTTGGACTTACTTGGACAGGGTGAATATGATGAGAAAGTCCACAAGAAGTTTCAAGACTACACGAAATATTTGAACACATTTGTTGAGGTGCCCGAGGAATGTCTACGTTTTGTATGAGTCCATTCGTAAGAATGACACAGTGGTGGAACGGCAACCTGAATACCTGCACTCATTACGGTGAGATGACGGGTGATGGTACTGACATGGAGAAGCAGGTTTTCATACCTGACGGGAAATACCATACACTTGCTGAAGCATTTGAAGGTGAAGAGATGGAAAACCTTCGTCAGAAAATGCTGGAAGGCGAGAAACTTGACGGATGTCGATATTGCTATCACCTTGAGTCACTTGGACTGATGAGTTTGAGAGAAAGTATCAACTCCTGTCATGACGAACGCAAAAAGGTGTTGAAGGAAATAGAGATATACCCCTCAAACAAATGTAACTTTCGTTGCGTCATTTGTAACTCAGATGCTAGTAGTGTCTGGGCAGATGCTCCAATGCAGACTCCAGGTAAAACTCCCTCAAATTCTTATATGCTAGATGGTCTTGGTGACATGGATCTGATAACTATATCAGGTGGTGAGCCAATGATCATGCCTGACTATGACGGAGACTTCTTTGAGGGCAGGTCTACGAAAATGTTTACAATGGCAACCAATAACTCAGTGTTCCCAAGTCAAGAGTTTTTTGACTTCTTAGAGAGGTGTGAAGAAATCTTGATTTACCTGAGTTTAGATGGAGTAGGAGAGGTTGGTGAATGGTGTCGAAAAGGGTTGAAGATGAAAAGATTTGAGAGAAACCTTTTTCGTTGGCAGTTTTGGTTTGATCAGAGCAAGTTCAAAAGGAAGGGTAATCCTGACTACAAACTGAGACCACCTTACCTAACAGGTCTACGCATCATGTATGTAATGACACCATACAATATATTGAACATGGCAGATACTCTTAAGTGGGCAGATGATCACGACGTTCTTCTAGATATGAGGAATTGTTATTCACCAGAGAAACTTAACTGCGCATATCTGCCTGTTCATATTAAGAATGACATTATGCAGGGTGAGTTCTACAATGATGCACATCATGATTTCGTTTGGAAAATACTTACGTCCAACAAATACGATGAGAAAAGAGTAAAAGAGTTTGTTGAGTACACCAAATACTTACAGGTACTGGACGAAATACCTGAACAAGCACTGGAAATATACAATCAATGTTTGGATACAACCTCAGATTAAACGTGCAGAATCATGTCTGGTCAAACTCAAAAGAGTTGTATAGTCCAGAGAGACATGAGATAATCGATAAATATCGTGACGGGTGCACACGAGTGCCCTGTTGCAGGAAAGACAACACAGGGTTAAACAATGGTGCTTGGCCACTACCAATATTTTTGATATGGTCAAATGATATTTATGTAAACCATGTTATGTGTTTTAAGACAGAAGATGAGGCATATCGTTGGCTACAACAGTGGATTAGAGAGGAAAAGGTAAAATTTTGTGGGAGATGGAACTTCCCCCACCTCCACGTACATAATGTATTCGGCGATGATGTCTCATCTTTTTTACATCCAGTATTTGATGATGGCAAGTTTGTTAAAGCAGTTACAGATGGTCAGATTACAAATGAAAACTTTTGGAATGGTGGCACTATGGAGTCTTATCAGAACCATGAGTTTTTTAAAACAGATGCAGTCAACTCAGTCGACGCCATGGATCACTGGAGAAGAATAGAAACCTATGCCAATCAGTTTATAGAAATGTTTTATGATGAACCCTTCCCACATAGTTGGGAAATACCTATGGTGATGAGCGATGGAATTTCAGTTTGATGTTAGAAGCAAGACCTACACAGACAGGACATGGGATGATACGGTACAGTTTTGTATCGACCATGATCACTGGATACCACACAACTATCAGAAACACATACTCGAAATAGCATCAGAGTATGGCGTCTACAGAAAACTTTCAATGCTTGAAGACGGCAAAGGCATGAGACTTTACTGTACTCTGCCTTCAAATGATATGTTCTCTGAATGGTTGGCTAAAAGAATAGACTACTATCATGAGGTCAATGATTCAGAAACTGATGAGGAACGTGTAGGATCTATACCTTACTTTCCGAACTCTTTTCAAAAACGATGCTGGGAACTGACCGAGTTTACACCACTTATTCCTGAGGATCTGTTTTGGATACACCTACACAAAGCATTCATAATAGCAAAGAATGAATGCAGAGTCAACATACATGCGTTTAACCTGAATGCGAGAATGGCATATGCAATACATTCCTGAAGAGAAGTTTGACAAATTGCATCAGGCGAACCTGGTGCCGTTAGATATCAAAATAAATGTATATGATTTCAAGAAAGAGATACAGGAGTTTGACCAGTATTTCACACAGTGGGGAGACAAGTTTACTGAGCAACCAAGATATGGTCTACCCTTAGTCAACAAAAATGGTTTCTTGGGAAATGACCCTGAACCTGCCTGTTGGCCACTTGATCGATGGAACTTTGTCAATCTTGGATACGAGGATACAGACGAAGGGTTTACTGAGTTCTATAAGAAGATACAATACAATGGATTCTCAGATGAGTTGGATTTAGAAATAGATTTTGACATGCCGACAGATGCTCTGAGCATGAAGTCTCTTGAACCCCTGGCTAGTTATAAAGAGTATATGGTTCGCAGTTGTATTCTGAAGTGGGGCACCCGTGCGCACTTCAAACCACATTTTGATACGTGGCACCCCGTCAGATGGCTGAGACTATGGGGAACAACAGATCCTGACAAAATGTATTTAAGATTTAGATCAGAAGATGATACTGACGGATTCTGTATGTGGAATGAGACTACTCAGGCACATGAGATTTACGCAGCAGAGCAGAACATAGAAGCAGGCAGAATCTATCTAATGAACACACTAAAATGGCATGATGCCTTCGCCTTTGGTGAGGATGTGCATCAGTTCTTTATAGCATTGAATATAGATTCATATGACCACGTTCTGCATGGCACCATTTAGCAGGATGACTGGTGGTCCCGAAGGGACTTACCGTACCTGTTGCTATCACCCTCCAATCCAAAAAAGATATACTAATGTCCTTGAGGCATTCGAAGGCGAAGAGATGCAAGACCTTCGTCAAAGAATGTTGAATGCTGAGCACATCAAAGAATGTGAGCCATGCTACTATTATGATTCGATAGGTGAACTGTCACAGAGGCAGGTCATGAATCAAGAGCATGATTACAAGGAAAATTATTTTCTCGAGGGTCTTGAGATTTCCTTTGACAACAAATGTAATTTTGCCTGTGTCACCTGCAAACCTGAGTCGAGTACAGTATGGGAAGAACGTGAAGGGAAGATTGATAAGGTTAAACCAAACTACGATGGTGTAGATTTTAGCAAACTGAAACACCTATCTTTTACAGGAGGTGAACCGACAATACAAAAAGAGTTCTCCCCTGAGTTTTTTGCTATGCTTGATAGTCAGGTAAACTATGATAAAATGTTCTTTTCCATGAACACAAACTGCACGAAGTTTGTGCATAGACCTTGGCTAGAGTTTATTAAGAAGTTGAAAAGGGTAATGATAATGGCAAGCATCGATGGGATAGGTCCCGTCGGGGAGTGGGTCAGGTTAGGATTGAAAATGGATATCTGGGAAAAGAATGCAACCAGATGGCGAGACTTATTGAAAGAAAATAAAGAGTACACCTACGGAGACCTGACAAGTGGTGTGTGGTCAAACTTTGTCATGACAAACTACAACGTATTCAATGTAGATGAGACTGAGAAGTATCTAACCTCACTCGGTATTCGTATGAGAAAAACAAACTGCTTTAGCCCAGAGTGTTTGAGTCCTGAGTATCTGCCTGATGAAATCAAAAAGGAACTACCCAAAGATGATTTTATACAGAGCATTATTAATGCTAATGACTACAACGAAAAATATTGCAGGGAATTTATGTTTTACACAAAATACCTTGAGTCGTATGCACCTGCCCCTGAAGAGGCAATGTTCGTGTACAGGAAATTAGAAGAGTATTATGTGGCCAATAGGCATTGATAAAATCAAAAGATTACAGATTGAATTAACTACATTTTGTAATGCTGATTGCCCATCATGTGAGCGAGCTAAATATACTACGGGACCTATCTATAAGAGGTACCTTAACTCAACTCATATGAGTTTTAAGTCACTACAAGAGTGGTTGCCTTTGAGTGATATGAAATCACTGAAAGTTGTCCACTTCTGTGGAAACATAGACGAACCTACATTGCACCCTGAGTTATATGAAATCTGTGAATGGTTAGGTAAGTACAATGTGCATATCTCTACCAACGGAGGTACGAGAAACATAGAGTTCTGGGAAAAGTTGGCAGAACTGAGAAATGTACGAGTCATATTTGGGATTGATGGACTCGAAGATACGAATCACATTTATCGTAAAAATGTTCGTTGGAAAAAACTGCATCAAAACTACACTGCCTATATTAAGGAAGGTGGTACAGCAATGTGGCAGTTCATAATATTTGACCATAACAAACACCAGTTAGATGAAGCCAGGGAAAGGTCTATAGAAGAAGGGTTTGTCTCATTCAATACTGTATACTCATCAAGAGAAAACTTTGAGGTTGAGGCAGTTGAGAATAAAAGAGAAAAAGAGACTTGCGTAAAATGCAAGGCAACTTATGACAACGATGACCTTGGTTATACATCATTATACATAGACGTGAGGGGAAATGTTTGGCCATGTTGCTGGATGGCAACAAATGATACAGCAAACTATGATGTTGCCCCCAAAACAAACTTCGGTCACTTTTTGGCGCATAATCTGAACTACGATACATTTCAAGATATCATCGAAGGTGACATGTTTTCTTACTTATGGGACAACCTGCACCAGTTTGAAGTGTGCAACTTACATTGTAAAGAAAACATAACAGATACCATTACCTGGAAAGGATCATATGTCGACAGGAACTATCAATGAGGTAGATGAGACTGAAGAGTTTCAGCAGAAAAGACTGGCTGATTTCGGTGCTACATTTACTGACAAGTATGCGAATGAATGGGAGTTCCCACGCATGCAATATAAACTTATTCTTAAGGATCTACAAGAAGGTTTGAAGAATCCTTCACCTGATGAGAAATATTTTATGAACCTCATGAGACAGGGTGATCCACCTACAAGAAGAAACGTAAATGCAGTTGTTAAGAATGAGATGGTAAGAGACATTATTTGTAAGTATACTGACAAGTCTATCCTCTACTTGTACAGAGGGTTACATGATGAAATTGATGAATACCTTTCGTCTGACGAAAGGAAACTTGACGAGATATGGGAAGAGATACCACAAACTCACAGGGTAAAGCAAGGTTAGATATCTTTGGGGACAGTTTTTCCTGCCCCAAAGCAAAGTACACTGAAGATAAAACATGGTTGGAAATCATTGAACCATTGTTCAAGATAAACAATCATTCTTTGTACGGAACTGGTGCTCAGTACTGCATTGAGAAATTTATGGCACATACTGAGCACGGGGAATACTTGCTCTTCATGTTACCAGACATGAATAGATTATGGTTACAATACCTACCACCAGAAAAAGCATCTGAGTCAAGTTTGGCATACCAGACTGACAAGTTACAGACAGGTCTAGTTAGAGACATACACTCAAAAATCTGCAATGATTATGAGTCCTTCTACAATACAGGGTTGCATAGAATATTAGAAGTTCTCTTCACGAGTTTTATATTCACCAAGTCTAAACAATATCACAAAATTCTAATATGGCCATCTTCTGGTACTGGCTATCCTTTTGCCAACTACAATCATACTCTTGAAGTGCCAGATAATGTATACATCGTGCCGAGGTGCCTAAATATATTTGCTGAAGAAAAGCAAAACAATCACCTGTCTCCATACAATCATGCTATCCTAGCATCACAAATACATTATTATTTCATTGAAAACAAAACTCCAGACATATCAGAATTTAGAATGCAATAGGTTAAAGGGTTTCATTGATCTTAGTTCAGCAGATGGTAGTGTAAAACCATGCTGTTTAATTAAGGATTGGAAGTCTAATATCTATACAGGTGTCGATACATCTGAATGGTCTAATCCTGTCAAAGAAGGTTGTTGGCCATGTCTTGACAATGAGAAAAATGGGCATGAGTCTATGAGACAAACTGCCATCAAAGATGGCATGCATATTGCCTTAGACTTTACCTGTAACTTTATGTGTCGTATATGCCGACCTGCCCTGTCGTCAAAATGGGATTCTGTTGAAGAGGAATGGACGAGGTTTGATAAGGATCATTACTATAGAGATCCCAACAGAAAGCAGTTTGCATTACAGCAAGAAAGATTACTGAACTTACTTGATTTGACTGAACTAAAAGAAGTCTCATTTGTGGGAGGAGAACCTTTTTTCTCGAGGAGACTTTTACCGTTTCTAAAGAGACTTCCCAAAACAGCAAAAATTTCCTTTAACACAAATGCCAGTATATTCCCTCAAGATGAGGTGCTCAAAGAGATAGAAAAGTTTGATGACGTAAAGGTAGATGTCAGCATCGATGCAGTAGGAGAACTGGCAGAATGTATTCGATTCGGTACAAAATGGGACGAGGTCGATTCAATTATACAAAGACACATATCATATTGGGAAACCTACATCTACTCTACTATCTCAGTTCTAAATGTAAATCGAATGCAAGAAGTATGGGACTATGCAGGTGGTGATGAATACCACGGAGGCAGAGCAAGAATGAATCCCTTGATCAACCCAAATTTCCTGAGACTAGAGCAGATACCTTTAGAACAAAGGATACACTGGGGAATCAAGGAACTCCAAGGTAATGGAGATTTTAACAACATTATCTCCAGTGAAACCTACGTAAAATATGAACATGAAAAAATTATTGATTTTCTGACAACATGCGACAAGCATCAGGGAATCTTTTTCCAAGACGTGAATCCTGAAATATGGGAATTGTTATGGACATTAAAATACCAAAGACCACAAAAAGATACACTGCCGACACGATGGCAGAACTAACGTCTCTCGGTATGTGGGATGATTCTGATTTGATTCGTGATAAGATGAAGACTCTCAAGTTTACCGAAAGATGGGAAGAGGTGCCTGTCAAAACCATTGGCATGTGGATGTCTGGTGGTGCTGATAGTTCGATGTGTGCATATCTTCTCAACAAAAAGATACGTGATGAAAACCTTGACGTAAAATTTCAACCCATGTCTGTTAGAAGAGGCAGAGGTTGGAATCCTGTCTATGCAGGAACCGTAATTGATTTTATTGAGAATGCCCTAAATATAAAAATGAATGATCACATCATTTATTACCCAGACATCAACGATGAGTACCAGCGAGAGATAAAAGAGTTTCGTGATCGGGATGTTGAGAATTTTAATGCTGGTATGTTTGAAATTTTGTATAGTGGTATTTCCTGCAACCCTCCTAAGTCAGAGGTTTCGCAGAGTACTGAAGAAGGACGTGATGAGGATAGTGATAGACCTCTTGAAACTAGGAGTGGTTTCGCTCATTACATTAATCCCTTCTTCAATATTAACAAAAGGGATATCGCAAAACTTTATGATGAAAATGATTTGACACATACTATGTTTCCCCTTACCAGAAGTTGTGAGGGATCTGATTACGAGTCAGGGAACTACACTTGGCACTGTGGAAAATGCTGGTGGTGTGAGGAACGTATGTGGGCATTTGGATTTTTAGATAATCCACCTCAGCAGTTTATTTATGATTGAAGAGTATAGTTGGAAAAATACTCCGACAGACAAAACAAGAATCAAAGTTCGGTTAAGTAATATTTGTAACTTGAAGTGTCGTATTTGTGGTCCTGAATACAGTAACCGATTTTTAGGTTACAGGGAAATGCTGAGAGATTATGACATAGACTTTAGTGAGTTAGTATACTTAGAATTATCAGGAGGGGATCCATTTCAAGACAAACGAACTGAAGAGTTTTTATCGAAAGTCAGACCTTATACCAAGGTATTGATTCATACGAATGGATGCAAATATCCTGACTACGTAAGTCCTAATTGGAATTTTTCAGTCACATGTAATGGAGTGAAAGATGTTGCAGAGTTTGTTGCTTGGTCAGGTTTTGATTGGGATACATACTCAGAAAACATGGCGAAATGGAAAACTCACAAAACATCATGGAGAACAAATATTTCTGTTTTGAATGTTTTGGATTTTGATAATATTAGAAACCTAAATCTTGAACCACATGAGATTGAATACCAACAAGGGTTTCTTGATATTGCTACACTACACCCAAATGTTAAAAAACTGATAAAAGGATTTGATGAGTACAAGAACTCTAAAGAATGGAATCCTGAACATACAAAAGATTTGATAGCAAATATTAATAACATTGAAGGTGCTAAGATACCTGATTCAACAAATGCGATTTTCAAGGAGATTAAAAAATGGAAAATGAGCATATAGAGATTTCTATTAAAAAATCTCAAAGATGTCAACGAAATTGGGATTTAGATAAACTGATTCCAGTAAAAGATAAAAAGACCATTATCACTGCTGCGACAGAATGTCCATCAAAGCAGAATATTCCTTTTTACAATGTCTATGCGATTGAGGACAGAGATGTGATTGAGGATATTCATGACGTAACATTTTTTGAGAATAGTTATGGCGATGGGATAGGAAGAACAAATCCTCAGGTGTTGGCGAATATGGTTCTAGCATTCACTAAGAATGATTATGAGAACAAAGACCAAAACCAAGAAGTGCATGATGACACAAAAGAAACCCTCGACAAGGATTTGCACCAGTCTGTAGGAGTTGCTGCAGGAATGGTAAACTTGAGTGCATCACTGTTAGGATATCAGACTGGTTGTTGTGCATGCTTTAATAGTGATAAAGTCAAGAGCATTTTGAAAACAAAAGATGAACCAGTTTTGTTGATGGGTATTGGAATCAAAGATGATTCTAAAAATCGTCGTCAACATCATGTCACTGATGACATGGTCCCTAGTTTTAATAAGAAGGTTAACGTAAATTATATCTAAACCTTATTTTATATTATGTTATGATTGATAAAGATCCAACGAATCTACCCTCTAAAACATTCTGTGCACTGCCGTGGATGCACGTATCTACTCGACCAAATGGTCACATGCGTGTATGCTGTACGGCAAATGCATCTGGTGTACAAGACAAAGACTCGACTAAAAAGACTCTATCTGAGGCAGGTGTCCTGAGAAGAGATGATGGTTTGCCAGCAAATCTAGCAACAACAGGTTTGTTAGATGCCTGGAACAATGAGTACATGAAGTCAGTACGTAGGATGATGCTTAAAGGTGAGAGACCTGACTCGTGTCTCAAATGCTTTAAGGAAGAAGACAGTGGTCACAGAAGTAAACGACAGTGGGAAACTGCCAAGTGGGTGGGAGAACTCGGACTGGATGATATCATCGGTCGGACTGAAGAAGATGGGTCCGTACCCGCAAGGGTCAGATACATTGACCTTCGCCTTGGTAGTAAGTGCCAGTTGTCATGTGTTATGTGTAGTCCTCATGACAGTTCTTCTTGGGTAAAAGAATACAAACAGATATACCCTGAACTCAAAAACGAAAGACTACGTAACTCACAACTCTGGGAAAAAGATTCTGGTAAGTTGGCATGGTCTGGTGGATCATATGCTTGGCACAAATCAAATCCTGAGTTCTGGGATGACTTTTGGACACAGGTACCTACCTTACAACAACTGTATTGGGCAGGTGGTGAAGCACTGATTATGTCTGAGCACTACATGGTGCTTGAGAAAATAATCGAGATGGGCTATGCCAAAAACATTGAGTTGAGGTATAACTCAAATGGACTTGAATGGGAAGATCACCTGTTCGACCTGTGGAAAGAGTTTCGTAATGTCATCTTTCACTTTAGCGTAGACTCCTACGAAGATAAAAATCACTTCATACGTTATCCATCTGACTGGAATCAAGTTGTCACACAAATGGAGACACTTGACAACTACCCTCACGGCAACCTGAGACTTACCACTGCCACAACAATCATAGCACTCAACATTTTCTACCTACCAGATTTCATTGAGTGGAAACTTAGCAGACCTTGGAAACTACTTAACAAATATCCTGCTGGTGCAGGCATGATAGATTTACACCTTGCCTACTGGCCACCACAACTCAACTGCAAAGTACTCCCTAAATGGTTCAAGATAGAAGTCACTGAGAAGTATGAGGAGTTTTATCCTTGGCTAGAGAAGAACTGGCAGAAGTGCAATGGTGTTGAGGATTTATCATTTGCTGAGTGGCGTGAGTTACCGTATGGTATTAAAAGACTTGAAGGACTTGTTTCGTTTATGAATAGTGAAGACTGGTCAGAACGATTACCAGAAACTGCTGAGTGGTGTAGCACCATAGCCAGACGAAGGAAACTTGACTTTCTAAATATATTTCCTGATCTTGAATGGCTACAATGGTATGCTTAATATAGAAGACCAATCTAATCGTTATCAAATTATATGGGACCTCGGACGCAGGTGTTCGTATGCCTGTTCCTATTGCCCTCCCCACAGAAACAACAAGTGGTCACCCTTTATTGACTACAAGACTCTCTGCACCACAGTTGACAAAGTCGCTGAGTATGCTCTGATGTATGATCAGTTTCGCAGAAAACCTGCAA
>Ga0115012_10000838_pt1 | contig 17489 bp, 28 predicted proteins | sample TroAtlMetagenome_FD_88706 | JGI IMG/M metagenome (GOLD analysis project Ga0115012, IMG submission 88706) | Marine eukaryotic phytoplankton communities from Atlantic Ocean - Tropical Atlantic ANT10 Metagenome | ecosystem: Environmental > Aquatic > Marine > Oceanic | place: Tropical Atlantic...
CATATAAAGTTGAGTCTCTTAAAGATACTCCATTATATGATGCGTTAAATATGGCATTCATTTCACCATGTACAATATATTTATACTTGGTCTCACGATCCATATATCTCTCTTCAAGGTCTCGTATTCCTCTAGGAAAACCATTATAACCTTGAGCTAAAACTTGGCCAATAGTACCAACTGCTACTACACCTATTTGGGTTTTAGGATCTTTTGACCACTTAGAAACCTGTTCAGCTAGTTGCAAATATCTTATATCCCATTTAGGCGGAAACAAGGTGAAAATGCCTTTCATAAAGATGAAGGTTTTGAACTTGCCATAACATAAAACCAGGTTTAATATGCAAGGCTGGATCTTCTAGTTTGTTATAACCTTCACAAATTTGTTCCATTACATAACGCTGCCAAGCGTAATCATTCTTATAACCATATATGATATCGTTACTTCTCATTTGTACTACGGCTTGTAACTCTTCGTTTCTTATATAATAAGTTACTGCGTTAGTACATATAAAATCATTCTTACCGTTTTCATTATATTCTGCCCATATGCTAGGTCGGTTATAAACTATGCATGCTCTACGACTTGAACGATTTTCAGATAGTTCCCATATCACTTTTTCCATTTGATTATGATACTTGTCACTCCAAATCAAATGACCATAATTTGAATTAATTTCACCGTGAACATTTGCAGCAAGTTGCCAAGCTTTTGGAGGTTCACCTTTACCATCATCAATATCATTAATGTTAGTTGATGCAGTCTCATACCATGCAATTTCAGCATCAATATAATTTTGATTAGGAGTACCAAATATTGCAGGTTCATCGGCTATAAAACTTGCAGCCAGCATTTCTACAATTTTCATACCTGACCTATCTATTTGATAAATTCCTTCTTCTCCGTTACGAGCATCTCCTAACTCATCGCAGAAATAGTTACGAATATCTTTAACGGATCTTTCTAACATCATTTCTTTTCCAATTTTGCTTCAATATTTTTCTTGACTTCATCGATACGTTCATTCAATACACTTATCGCAGTATGGATATGTCCTGTATCATGGGGTTGAAGTCTAGATTTTAATATAGAAACCTCTTCTAGTAATATTTGAAGTCTATCAACACAGCTTGCCATTACTTTATCCTCTTATTAAACATGTCTTTATTAGGATCTTGGCCGTCCATTTTACCACGCATATATGATACTGCAAATGAAGCATAATTTATCATATCTTTGTAAGTATCTTCGAGTGATTCAAAGTTTGGATTATTGCCAGCTTCAAGTAAAGATGTTGCTCTCATCAATTTACCGATAATAATATCATGAATTGTATCTACACCTCTGCGATAATGCATTGCTTGTAACACACTTGACTCATCACTTTGATAATCTTTTGATTTTTTAAGTTGCAGTTCCATGCATTCATTTAATACATTAACTGACTCTTTTCTATCTATTTGTACCACTAAGGCAATCTCCTAATTTTATCTCTAACATACCATATAACATATGCTATAGCTGCACCTAAAACTAATCCTAAAATAATAAATTCTAACATTTTTTTTCCTTATTTTTTACTATTATACCACAGTTTTGACCAAAAGTAAACTATTATTTTCATTCGCATACTCTTTTTCTTAGATCACTTGTGCTAAACCTGTGTTGTCTCTTATTAAAATGTAACTCAATATCACGTGCTTTGCATATATCGCGACCCGTGAAATCTTGTTCTCTGTATTCTTCGCCTAGGATACGTATATCGATATGTTTCATTTGTAATATATCTTCAAGGTCAGTTTCATACAAATAAGGCACAATCTCATCCACATATCTTACAGCAGCTAGTTGCGTATGTCGTTCAACTATTGATTGAATTGGTTTATTTTTTTCTTTACGGTCTATGCTAGGATCGATCTGTAAACCACATATTAAATAATCACAGTTTTCCTTAGCTTCTCGTAACATTTCAATATGCCCAGCATGAAGCAAATCAAATGTACTACATGTAAATCCTACTTTCATTCCATATACCCCATAACCCAGTTTTCAGCTGCAGATTCAGCATAACTTTCACTATGAATTACCTCACTAAGAAGACCTTCATTAGTTATCATTTTACGAGTTTTAATGACCTTTATGTTATTTTCTTCATCCATTTTAATAAAATCTACTTCATAGTAAGTATTTTTGACTAGATAAACTTTTGCTTCTCGGCCATTATCATCACTATAAAAAGTGTGTAAGTGAACCCCTTTTACCATTCCCATCTCCAAGGCAGCATAGATACTCCTAATAGATTAAGCCATAATTCAACTAAATATATTCCTATTACAAACATACATATTTCAAATATAAGTTTATACGGCTGAGGCAGTTTATTCTTCCAAACAACAAACCTACTAGTTGTTACCTTTTCTTCCATATTTGTTTTGTCAATTATTTTACCGGCCCACCAATTAGGGTCCAAAATATTTTTTAGCATTATTAATGGCCAAAATATAAATCTGATTATTTTCATTATAAACTCCTATAAACGAATTCAATCGCCCTTTCAGCTTCTTTTTCAAGCGGGCGATTATCATACCAATTACCTGTCTGCGCGTCTAGATCTTTACACAACGTTGCTATTTCTACAGGTGTTATTGGGTATTCTCTTCTTATTGCGTTTGCTGCTATTGAAACCATTAATCTATACATTGTGTGATACCAACCGGTGCCACTTAAACTCATGTATTCAGAAACGAGTTCCTTATTAACCAATGGGCAGTCAGCATATCCAGTCCATTGAATATCTTTAGATTGAGCTTTAGATTTTCTATGCTCAACTATTTGATCTTGAATTTCTTTTGGAAGTTTTTCAAAAAACGTAGCACCCTTTGGTTCTATAAATGGATGTTTGTTAATGAGAAGGTAAGGATCAATAAAAGACCCGTTACAATTACTGAATATAAAGTTAAAAGAATTATCGTACCTCCCTGGCACATAATACATGCGCGATAAATCTTTAGTTTGTCTATCGGCAAGTTCACCCAACTCATTGTTGAGTGCATGCCAGAATTTTGGGATGTAGCTGCATCTAACTTCGTCTGTAAGTGGGAAGATAAGTCTGAACTTAGGCTGACCAATCCGCGAACTGGCAGTAGAATAACAAACAAAATAATAGTCAGCAAAACGCTGCAAAAGATCATCTTTTAAATCTCCTTTAGGTATATATTCATCAACATCGACTGCACACCAACTAGACCATTTAAGAACGTTCTTATTAGAACGAGTTGTGCCTTCTTCGTATACAGCAGGTGATATTAAGGTTGCGGATAACTTATCTTTTCTTTGTATTCCAGACAAACCATAAAGCGCCTCTTCAAACCTCAAAAAGTCTTTAAAGCGCGTTACGTTTGTAGTCTTGTTATCCCATACACTTTTAAAGTGCGTTATTGAGCATTCCATGATTATTTTTATGAGAAGGATTTTCCCAATTATCAGGTTTAATTAAATCTGGTAAACCTAATGGATTTGGTCTTCCTTCTTTCACTCCAACTTCTTTCATTATATTAGCATTATAAATCTCATCCCATGCCTTATGTGCATCTACACCAAAGGCATCGAGAGTTCCAATAGCAAAAACACAAATATCAATTAAACCGTCCACGATTTCTTCAGGATCTTTATTTTTAATTGCTTCATTTGTTTCATCAACTTCTTCCTGAACCATTTTCATTCTAAATTCAAGAAGTTTATCAAGTCGGTGGCCATTATCATCAACCCACTTGTGTACACCAAACTTTTGATGCATATCGTTAATATCTTTTACCCAATCTTTACTCATAGTATATTATACCTCATTTTTGTTTAATTGTACACCATTTTTTTCAATAATTTGTAAGTTTCTTTCCAATCTTTAACTGGAATACACCGTGTGTCTTCCTTATCTTCAAGTTGAACTTTAAGGGGATAGTCATTTCCTCCTGGTTGCATATTATCACCAAAGAAAACTATAGGGTATGAAATATAGTCTGCAACTTGAGCTTTATCTTTTCCAACAGGCATGATGTCTAAACCTGTTTCCCCTGCGACTTGTGCTATTACTCCTTTTTCAACAAATAATTCATTGAATTCGATAGCAATATTATTTCTTTCATTTTCATCACTGTCATATTTAGTATACATCTTTCTTTCACCAAGAGTACAATTCCTTCCTATGACGCTGAAATTAACTAACCCAGGTCTTTCTTCAACATGATTTCCAGACCTAAAAGGAAACTTACTATTAGTTAATTTATCAATTAGAAATTTTTTCATTTCACGTGGTAGTAACCAAGTTGATGTATATATCTCTTCACCCTTTTGCCAAATGCTGTTTCCAGAACAGTTATAACAAAATTCAACGGATTCACATACATCTTTGCCAACTTGTTCAACTGTTTTTGGATAATCAGAACCTGTTACTAGATAAACTTTATGATTAGAAATAACTGCATTCATAAAGAAATCTTTAAATTCAGTATCCATTAAACCTCGACTAGGTGTGAGTGTCCCGTCGACGTCGAAAACGTAAGCTGTATTAGTCATATCCTAACACCGCTACATGATCGTATCTTTGACCATCAAATACGCAAACAAAGTAACAGCCTCTGTCTCCTGCTCTTACTCTATGAAATGCTCCGTCTGGTATTAATACGGTATCACCTTTCATAACTTGAAATTCTTTACTGTCTAATTCCATCCATCCGTCACCGTCTAAAAACATATATACTTCTTCTTGACCCGCGTGCGCGTGCCCGTTAGTAGATTTGTTAGGACGAAGATCGGTGGAACTTAAACAGAGATTTTTTAAACTTTTATTATCTCTAACAGTGTAGGTGTCATTGTCGTGTATTATTTCACCTTCTATATTATGAGATTTTACGTGGTATTGACTCATGCAAAAAATGCCTCCAGTGTTGCTCTCTCTTCAGCTTCCCATCCTATAGATTCCAATATAGGATTAATAGCATCTAAGAAAGTTTTTTCAAATTGTAACTTCTTATTAACGTATTTATGAAGTTGTAATTCCTCAGGTAGATAGTCAGTGAAAGAAATTACATTTTCTTTAATGTGATTTGGCATCTTTAAATAACAAAACTTGATTTTATCACCGTTATTAATCTGAGGATATTTTTTATCTAAACCATTCTGTTTGATATAATGGTTATGAAGAATAGCTCCTCTGACGTGTATAGGAGTACCTTTAATATAGATGTCTCGTTTATTAGACCATTTATGAACATCAGATACACTTCGTGGAAAAGCAACTTCTTCGGGTGGAAGAGACATAAAGTAAGCTTTAAATTCAGCTATAGATTTTTGAGTTTCTGCTTCAGATCCTGAAACAATAACTGTAAACATTTCTTTAAGTGCCTTCCTGCATGCAGAAGGTGTACTAGACTTAATTGCCTCAATACCCATAATCTTTAGTTTAGGTTCTGTGTATCTTACACCTTCATTATCATGTACGTTAAGTATATATCGCTTTTTAGCAGTCCATATTCCAACATCAGCAATTGCTTCTCTACCCATTTCCATACGATTATCATAACAATTAAGGAGTTCATGGAATTGCTTATAAGACTTAGCTATTTCAGTTTCAAAATAGTCTTGACATATCTTTTGAAGATAATCAACCGGTTTATTAGGTTTGAATTTTTCAATAAGTGGACCAAAGTTAACATAAAGAGAATCAGTATCAATAGCTATAACGTAATCTACATTATCTGTTTCTAATATCTTATTAAGAGATTTATTAACATCTCTTTCTGCCCAACGAATACATGTTTGACCAGTCAAAGTAATTGCTTCAGCCATTCGTAAGTCAAAGTATTTAAACCATTGATTTCCTAATGCACCATAAAGACTGTTCATCATAATCTTAATAGCCATCTGCTGGTTTTCAAACCTAGCAATATCTCTTTCAATTTTATATGTACCTTGCTTATCTGACTTATCAGCTTTTTCAATAGCTTGCTTAGCTTTAAGCATTTTCTTTTTAATTTCAGCACGTTCAGCATAATAGTCAACAATCAAGCTAGGCACAATGCCTCTATGTTTGTTTTTAAAACGAACACCGTTTCCTGATAAACAATAATCACCAGGAGGTTCAACTCCTTCATTTAGTATTCTATCAGGATGCATGTTAGGTGTTATCTCATTAAGAATAGTTTCGGGTGACATATTCCATTGTACAATAATATTAGGATATAGAGAATTTAAGTCAAACGAAGCTACCCATTTATGCATACCAACTTGAGGTTCTTTAACAAAACCTCCTGCAAAACCTGAAGGTTTACCTGAACCTGACTCTGTAGATCCTTGAGCATTTGGAGATTTTGTATCATGCTTTTTATGATAATCTTGATTTGGCATAAAAGTAGGATCACCAGAAATCCTATCAATAGGTGGGATAACTAATACACCTTTAGAGTTCATTAACTTACGATATATAATAGTGTCCCACATAGAAGTAGTACCCATCGTATCAGCATAGTTAATACCGGCTTTATAAGCAATAGTCATAACTAAAGTGATTAGACCCATTTTATCTTCAATACGATCAACTAGTTCAACATCTTTTATGTTATAATCAATAAATTTTTGATGATCATTTAAATAAAGAGTATGAAGAGAAGTATGTTCTTCATATGAAAGTTTCTTTTCACCTAGTACTACATTAGCAATATTATTGAGTGAATATGATTCTTGAGGTCCGTAGGAATATCCAAACTTTTGAAATAATTGCATATAATCAAGACTTACAATACCATATATTTCGTATACTATTTGCTCTCTGCCTCTGAAATCAGCAGTTCGTTCTTGAACATGTTTCCAAGGTGAAAGTAGTTTTTCTTGTCCTTCACCCATAACATTTTTAATACGACGGACAAGATAAGGAATATCAAAATACTTAGTATTCCAACCCGTCATAACATCGGGTGTATTCCTATTCCAAAAAGTTAAAAACTTACTTAAAAGATCTATTTCAGTTGAGCATTTAATATACACAACCCTATTTTCTTTCATGTAACCATTCGAAACATCGTAATCACCCATTCCCCAAACGTAATAGGTGTTATCAATATTGTTTTTTGTTGCAATTGAAATTATTGGTTGAGCTGCTTGATTCGGATGTGGAAAACCATCATCGGATGCAACCTCAATGTCAATCGAAGTAACGTTGACTTTGTCCCTATCGAAATCTATTTCGCCGGGAAATTTTTCAGTGAGGAACTGATTTATATAATTAGTGTTTCCATAGAGTTGAGTTCCTCCAGGAAGTTTTTGCAGATTAATAAAATCTCTGCAATCTCTCATACTTTGAAATGATTTAGGCTTTAAGTGTTTACCGTCTATGCTGACAATTCCAGTAGAGGTTCTTGAAGGTTCATAAATCGTAGGTTCAAAGGGGACTTTGTATGATACAGCTTGACCATCTTTATAACCTCTATAAAGAAGATTATTACCAAATCGCTGAATACATGTATAAAATTCCAAGTGTCTTACCTCCATAATTTAATAATATTATACCACATTTAAAGACAAATGTAAACTAAAAAATGGGCCGGCATTTAAAAAAATATTAGATATACAATGCCACCTATTACGATGAAATCTGCGCAAATGCTCCAGACTATGTATCCTCTAAACAACCATTTTCCTATTTGTTTATGCCAGCCCATTTTAATTTAAATCCAATAGCGATAACTTGGTATCGCGGTTGGACGTCTTAGTTCTTTAACACGTCTTTCTAAATCAGCTAAATCAACAGCTCGAGATAAATATCTCTCTTCTGTAGTTAGCTTTGACCATTCGTATTGGGATTTAAGAAGACTCGTTAAGTAGTTGAGCGCTTTTGCCATTTGATGTTTCCTCGTTTTGACCAATATTGATTTTACGAGGACGCTTCTCTTCAGGTAGAATTACTTCAATAGTGACAGTAAGTATTCCATCCTTCATATCAGCTCCGGTGACATCTGCGTACTCCGACAGTCTAAACGACTTTTGAAATTTTCGACCAGATATGCCTCTATGGACATATGCATCTTGATCCCTACGCGGTCCACGTTCACCTTTAATAGTTAAAACGTGTTCTTTGAGCTCAATGGAAATATCTTCCTTTGAGAAACCGGCTACTGCCAGTTCGATATCATATTTCATATCGCCGTCTTTGACAACGTTATGAGGTGGATATCCGTCATTAGCGTGGTTTGTGATTCTTTCGAGTTCATCGAAAATATGGTCGAAACCTAAAAAAGCGTTCCTTGGGAACATAAAAGTACCAGTCATTTTTTCCTCCTATAACTAGCAAGGTTAATTATTTAGACCCGAAATATTCGGCATCTAACATTATTTATACAAGTCTACTTCTTCTTTTTACGCTTATTGCGATTTTTTCTCTTAGTAGACCCTATTTTTCGTCTACCTTTCGGCGGACGATTCTTATGTGGCCACGGCATAAACTTCTCCCATAATATAAAGTATCACAATCAAGAAGATTTACCATTTCCTATGTTATACTTTGGACATAAATTCCATTGATCTTTATCCTTAAAGGATATAATTTTAATCTGTCTCAATGGTGCTTTATCAGTAGCTTGTGATTCATCGATAAAGGAAATAAGTCCCCAATCTGATAATAGTGTAGCTACTGTATTTATACGCTGAACATCGTTCAATGTAAGATTAGAAGGTTTCCCATCTAATAAAAATAATTCTTTAAAGTGCGTAATAAAATATCGACCCTGCTTATGTAGTATGTGGCATGACTGGTAAAGAGTATTATCCTTACGCGATGCTACACCTATGCGAGTCAGTGTTTCTCTAACTTTTAAGAAATCGTCTGGTGTGTTTAGCTGAACTTCCAACATCATGGCTGGAGTCCACTCACAACTCTCGTTATTTTCTTGTTCCACCTTTATATACCTTTGCTTTTAACTGTTCAATTTGTTCATCATTTAAAATTGTCAAAGCTTGGCGGGCTTTTTCATTGCTATATCCATAATACTCTTTGACAACCTTAATGGTTTCTTCTTCCTTAGCTTTCATCCATTTGCTAAATCTTTTCTTTTTTCTAATTGTATTTATAAAAAAGTCAAACTGAAGGCGGTTATCGAGATGAGCTCGTTTGTTCATCTCATTGGCAAGTAACACAGTGTCGTAAAAATAGGACAAGCCACGATTAACCATAAAAGCGTTATATTGCTTTTCTGATATATCGTCGACCAAAATATTCTGTTTCGTGTAGTTAACAGCATTTAAACAATCAAATGGATTCATTTTACTATCTCTTCTATATCTATATCTTCACAATTGTCTGGAGAATAAGTACTATGTGTGTTTATTAATATTATATCTGAAAATTCGTTTAGTAATTCTTTACACTTATTCATTTCACTGCGTCTCATATCTAAAAACGGTTCATCTAATAATATTAGTTTTTTATCTAGATACTTCGCTCGCGCGGCTGCGCGCGCGACAACTATTTTTTGTTCTCTTTTCCTAAGTAAAGATTCTACATCAATTTGTAAATAGCTTATAGTATATTTTATAAAAGATCTTATTTCTTCAGTCATTTCAATACTTGTACTTATACCGGCTGCAATATTCATATAAGGATCTAATTTGGGAAATAAGTTTTCTTGTTGAAATGTCAACGTTAAAGGAAGTTTGCTGGCAGGTATACCTATTAGTTCTTTATCATTATATGTAATAGAACCAGACATAGGAAATAAGAATGCACCTATGCACTGTAGTAATATAGATTTACCGCTATAAGACTCTCCTCTAATCATATAAGTCTTTCCAGATTCAAATTCATAATTGAAAGTAAACTTAGGAAGTTCAGGAATTTCTTGATAAACTAAGTCTTTAACAACTAGCATTAAAGAATCCTATTGTAAATTTAACACCTTGTTCGAAAACACTAGTATCATTAACTTCCCAAAATAAGAATGTCATTATTAAAATAAGCCATGCAGCTCTTATAATAAAGTTTCCCATTACTTCCACTCCGATCCGGCCATGATTTCAGTCATACATGCTACAACATTTAATTCATGGTCTGCAACAAAAGCATTCTTGTATTGATAATCAGCAAGAATAAGAACTACTTGAGGCACCGACTTAGGTTGTAAATGTTCAGACATATTATCATATATAGATCTAAATATAACTGCAGGTTCTACATCTATATTTTCAGCTACCCACTTTCTCATTTCTTTAAAGTTTTTTTCTTTAAGCGAAAGCATTAGAGAATTAAAACTCTCATTAGATAAGTTAACAAGAATTCCAGTATCGATTTGACCTGATACAGAATATCTTTGTAGCTCATTTATCACACGACGAAAGTCAGGCCTGTACTTCATTATAAGTTCAGCCAATACGTTTTTATTATACGTAACGTTTTCTTTATCGAGCATTGAACTCATGTTATCCATGAATTCGGCAAGGATTTCAGCCTGTTCATCTTTAGCTATAGTAAAATCATATATACTACATCTTGAATGTAAAGGCTCAATAATCCTATTTTTAAAATTGCAGGTGAGGATAAACCTACAGTTGCTTGAGAATTCTTCGATAAATCCACGAAGAGCAGGCTGAGTAGACTGCGCATTTAAATAGTCGGCTTCATCAAGTATAACTACTTTATAACCACCCTGAAGGGAAACGGTTGATGCAAACTGTTTAATCTTTGTTCTAAGTGTATCTATATTTCCTTCTTCAGAACCATTCACCATAATATAATCAAGTTCAAGTTCATTACAAAGGGCTTTAGCAACTGTGGTCTTTCCAACACCTGCAGTACCGGTAAAGAGCATATTCTGCAATTCACCAGATTCCAAAATACTTTTAAATGTGTCTTTCATCCTTTTAGGAAGAACACACTCTTCTATTGTTTTAGGGCGATATTTTTCTACCCACAGAAAATCTGTCATTCACGTCTCCATAATATAATTTAATTGTTACTTTTTAAAATTAACGGTGTATTCTCTACCGTTCATTCGCCAAGTTATAGTAGAATGAGAATATATTGTTCTAGTCTCATCCTTAAATCGGGTTTGCCAGCTACATACTTGATGAGTTCCTGCTTGTGCGTTACTCTCATTATGTCCAATAACACCGCCAAATAGTGCTCCCATTTTAGCACCTTCGTCACTTCCAGTTAGTACTTTTCCTAAGATACCTCCTAAGATTGCACCACCTAATGTGTCACCGGTTTTATCACCGGATGTAGTATGTTGTTGACATACTTTTACTTGATAAGGCGTACTATGTATAACACTTTTATAGTGATGATGTACTTGTGCATTAAGCCTAACATTATCTTGTGCAATTACAGGTGTAGCCGTCATAGCGAGAACACACAATGCTGTAAGTTGCTTTTTCATACAGTGTCACCAAAGAATTTATTTAGCATTTCAATGCGATCATTAGCTACTGCCATAGTATCTAATTCTTTTTGAATAGCTTCAACAATATCACTATGTTCGCCAATACCAGTAGAGCTATCCATATAAACCATCACATTAGTTTTAGCTCTTTCAAGCTCTCCTTCTGCATGCATACGACAAGCTTTAATTAATTGATCACGAATCATTTAATTGTCCTCCTTCGATTTCTGTAGGAAACGGAAGCTCAGCTTGTGTGCCATCAGCCGTCGCAGCTGCTGGACTTTCCGGTGCTGATGCAGCCGTTTCCTTTTCTATATTAGCTTTATTTGCTAATACAAAAGTATTTATCTTATCTCGAATTGCACCTACTGATGCCAGTTCATCGCCCCTAAAAGCGCCTCGTTGAGAACATGCATCTATGATTTGAACACATGCTTCGAGATCACCAATTCCTATTTGAGGAACTTCTTTTGTTTCTTCAGCCATATTATCCTCCAAAGGTTGAATTTTTTTCAACAGCAATCCAATATTCTACTGGACGCACTGTATGTTTAAAATGAGAAATTAATTTTTCTGACAATGATACATCATAATCGCCAGGAATAATTTTTAAGTTTGGAATAGACAATACAAATTTAAAAGGTTGATCGCCTACTGTAGTCGTATCTTCTGATACAACTTCTAATTCAAAAGCATTAGAAGTTTGATTATCAATATCTGTAACATTGATTAATACTCCTCCTGATGAGGAAGGAGTCATAACCATATCAGATACTCCTAAAGCGCTTGCAGCTTTTCTTATAGAAGATATGTTATCTGCGCTCAGTGTAAATTGAACCTCAGTGCTAGGCATAACGACAGGTTTTGATGGAGAAGTAAGTGTCGTTACGTCTGACAAAAAATACTTAACAGATCGATTACTTTGTTTGATGGAGACAGAAAGATTATCGTCTGAAAAGATCAGTTCAGGATCGTCAAACATGCTCATAGCACTGAGGAACTCGTTTAGGTCGTATAGACCAAACTCTGTATTGAAATTTTCGGGAATAGTTGCGGTGGCTAAAAGATTTTTAGTTTCAGCCATAGTTGAGATTGTTGAACCGGGTTTTACTACAAGGTTCGCGTTAATAGTAGAGAAATTCTTTAAGATTTCACTGGTTTCATGATTAAGTTTCACGTATCACTCCATTTCATATTTAATTTATTTATACCTGGTTGAAAAGTCACTTTCAGGTCTTTCGGGAAATTCTTGATTTTTTTGATCAAGGTCATGTTGATGCAATGCAATTACTGCATAGTGTAATATTTTCATAAGATCTTTTCTATTTGCACCATCTTTTTTGCCATAACGCTGTGTGTATTTTAAAACGTTACCTAATGCGAAACCCATACCGTGGCCACAGTCAATAATGAATTCAGTTGACTGAAATTTATTCTTTGAATAGTGACCTTTATAGGTATCATCGACATAGTCTTGGAGCTCATCAATCAGAGCTCCTTCATTAAATTTATAATCAGGCATTATCTAAAGCCTCGTCTAATATTTCGTCTATCTGAGGATCAGTTTCAGATGGTTCAACGGTTTCCTGATTAACCGAAATATCTACTTTAGAGTAGAGATCAAGGAAAGCTTCCTTAGTATCGGCATCAAACCTATTAACACAAAGCTCAATTGCTTTCATTCTATCATTAAAGATAGCATAAGTTTGAGTTATGTGGCAAAGCCTACGAGTTGAAATCAAATCTTCGATCCCATCGTCTTCATAGGTTTTTCTGATTGTCTCAGACCACTGAGATAAAAGCTCAGCAAAATCATGGTCAACTTTTTCAAATTTCTCCATGTGTTTAATAACAATCTTTTTCTCTATTGAAAGAGAAGGATAAGGCTGTTCAACTGTGATAGTGAATCTTTCAAGGAAAGCTTCATCTATGATTGTAGCAGCAATGAATCGACCATCGTCAGATCCTTTACCTTTTGTATTCGCTGTTGCGATTACATTAAACCCGTTTGCAGGTTCTACAATCTCACCGGTTTTTTTGATGAGAATTGGTTTACCTTCAAGGACACCTTGAAGACACATGATTTTATTTGAACCTCTATCGAGTTCATCGATAAGAAGGATAGAACCAGCTTTCATAGCTTTGATAACAGGTCCTTCAGCGAAAACAGTTTCACCGTTAACTAAACGGAAACCACCGATAAGATCATCTTCATCAGTTTCAGGTGTAATCTGAACTCTGATATATTCTCTCTTGGCTCGAGCACATGCTTGCTCAACCATCATAGTTTTTCCGTTTCCAGAAAGACCAGTAATATATACTGGGTAAAACATAGTAGAACGTACGATGTTCTCAATGTCCTTGTAGTTTCCCCAAGGAACATAGTACTCATCCTTTGCAGGAATGAATATTTCACTGTTTCGGATTGATTGTACTGAAGTAGGCACTGATTTTTCTACCTGGGTTTCATTTTCAGGTTGAGCCCTGAATGGGATCACAACACTTTCAAAGTTGTAGACACCGCGCCTAACTTTAGGCATTTTGTCTATAATGTTATATGCCTCTCTGCGAGGAATATTGTTAGCATCAGCTAAAGCAGTAAGATGCTTAGGATAGAATTCTGTTTTACCAGGGTATTCTGAAACTAAGTTCTGTACTAAAGCTTTCTGAGCGTAATTTAAATCCATAATATAATTCTCCATCAATTTTTATCTTATGTATACATTCTACCACACTTTGAGCGGATTGTACACCTTTTTTTTCACTTTTATGCATTTTTTTGCATTTTTCCATCAAAGTGTAACATATTTGTCACAGTTAAGCTACCGCTTCTGCGAACTTGGTTGCTAGAACCCTGTTAGCTTTCTTTTGTTTATTGAACTTCTTAAAAGCTCGAGCTATTTCTCCTTTTTTAGCTACTGCACTAACTTGAAAACCTTCGTTATTAGTATCAAGGGATTTTTTATCATTTCTTAATACAAAGTAGTCACCGTATCCTGCAGTGTTTCTTGCATGTAAGAATTTGTCTTTCATAAACTTTTTTCTTAAAGCTTGCTCTTCTGAATAAGAAGGCTTATGTAGCATTTGTCTAGCAGCATAACTGAACTCCCAACTGTTAGTATTTGTAAGGAAGTATCCTACAGTATTATCACAATAATTTTTTAAGTTATTGAGAAGTCCTTGGGTTGAGTTTTCATTAACTACTTTGTTGTTAACTATTACATTCTTAACTCGTCTACTATAGCTTGAGTTTTGAGATTGTAACTGATTAGAACATCCATCTGTTAAAGCCATAAACATAACTTTTTGAATGTTGTTTTCACTTCTGAATTTATTAAGAGCTCTTGGCAAATAAGTTAAAACTGCATCTAGAGGAGTTCCTCCAAGATTTTCAGATATTGTAAATACTTCTCTAGAACCATAACCGCCTTTGTTAGTTAAACACCAAGCCATTTTATGGAAAGCTCTTACAGCAGTTTGATATTCAACTTTGCTCATTCTGCTACTTAACATTTCTATCAATTTTATTTCATTGTGATCAACGTGATCAGAAGAAGGAATAATTTTATTTTGTTTTTTATCTGTAGTAAAACTAATCACTTCAAATGGGATATTTACTTTTTTACAAAAAGCAGTAAGATTTAAAACTTGTTTAATAACTGAACCTAAGCAGTTCCACATAGAACCTGACCAATCAACTAGCATGTAAAGACCGTGATTTTTAGCATTAGGAAGATGAGTTATTTTCTTGAAAATATCATCGTTATATTTGTAGCTGTAAAGTTTATTTACGTCTAAGGTTCCAGATCTAGCTGTTTGAGCTCTCTTTGATCTCCAAGCAGCCTTTTTCATTTCAAATTCTTTTGCCATTACTTGGACAAATCTTTTAGTTTGAACTTCAAAATCTTCAAAAGATTGTTGTTCTTCATTAGCCCAAGGACCAAAGAATCCTTCAAGTTCAAGTCTTTCAGTTGCAATTTCTTTATGTGTAATTATACAATCATTCCACTGAGAATCAGTCATTCCGTAAATGACACCTGCTGGAAAACCATTTTCATCTTTTTCAACTAATTCGATTTTAGCATTATCTACTGCATCTTGGGTTTTTGACTCAAAATGGTCGCCGCCTTCTTTGCCGCCTACTGCCGGTACTTCTCTAGGGCTCTCCACGTCATCCTTTTCTTCCTCTCCTGTTCCGCTCGCAGCTCCTTTTGTTTCTTCGCTTTCGCTATCACTCTGTCCGTTCTCATTAGAAGAAGCCTGATCTGTAGACTCCGAATTTTCTCCTTCAGAAGCTTCACTGGATCCGTCACTATTTGCTTGGGATTCCATAGGATTGCCTTGATCTTCCTGACTATCTGTTTCATTTTCCCCTTCATTTTGTTCTTCTGATACACCACCTGGTGCTGACATCATCATAGCATCAATCATCGGTTCAGCTTCAGGCTGTGGTTCTTGTTTAGCATTTTCAACTAGCTTTTTGCAAACTTCTAAAACATCCTCCCATGTTTCAACTGCAAAAGCTTCATTTACTAGAGCTTCTTCAGCTTTAGTAAAAGTTACTTTAATTAAACCTCTTAGTTTAGCTTTAATATTTATTCTATCAATAAGTCTAAAATTTCCATCATCAACCATTTGTATTTGGCCAAGTTGAAAGAAATCTCTCGAATTCATTTCTGTATAACCTTTTTTGAAGGAGATAGCAAGACCAGGATATTTTCTTTGAATTAATTTTTCAATTCTAATATCTTCAATAATATTAACAAATGTCTTAGGTAAACCATCAACTGCATCACTCCAACCGTCTGACGGTGTGAATAAAGCATGTCCGACTTCATGACCAACTAATAAGTCATAAAGGTTATCCATATCTTTCCAAAGAGGAAGACCTAAAACTCTCTTTTCTACATCAAAAAAGGCAGTTTCAAAAGAACCGTGTTGTACGGTAATTCCTTCTTTTGCCAGTAATTTAGCTAGAGTATTTTTTGCTGTTATATTAATCAATTGCTTTCTCCATCATTTAATATATACATTCTACCACAGTATTCCACCATTGTACACCATTAAATGCATTTTTTTGCATTTTTTTGCGTTTTATTGAAATACTGTGACAAAAATGTAACAGCTAGTCCATTAATGCATTATATTTCTTATTCAAGGGAAATATGTTCCCTATAACTTCACCACATCGATCTGCGAGTTCCATATGTTCCTTTTGTGTACCATTAGCAGTTCTCAGTTCGATATAATGAATCCAACTTCGAAGAGTTCCATTCACATATAACTTACTAACAGTTAAACCTTCAGGTAAAACTGCTCTAGCTTGTTCTTTTGCAATTCCATTATCAACAGCCCATTTATAAACTTCTTTGGCCCTATTAATAATACCATGTTGTCTTCGTTGCCATTCTGTTAAAAGTTCAACCATTTTTAGATCTAATTGAATGCTAGGATCATTGTCAATAGATATACTATTCTGCCTATTTTTAGGATCTTGTAGCCTGCATTCTCTTAATACAAAATCTAGATCTTCGGTAGGATCTGCATATCTTTGGCTAAATTCTTGAAAGCTAAAACTTCTATGACGTAGGAATTGTCTAGCAATATCTCTAGTAGTCTCTACTTCTAAACATACACTTACCATTTCAAAAGGAGACCAATGCTTGTGCTTAATCAAGTATTCAAGCAATTTAATAGAAGTTTTTTTATTATTTTGATTGTCTGGGTTACTAACACGTGCACAGAACGCGACTAATTCCTGGGCATCGCCCAGGTCAATATCTGCGTCCTCAGGTGGTTGTGAGTAACTAATTAATTTTACTTTCATATACTCTGGAAAAGTTCCTTTCTTTAACGAACTCGATCTTTGATCTGAATTTTCCATCTAGTAAGTCTCCTTTATGTGATATAACAAATACGTTGGACCCTTCTTCTAAAGAGTATAAAATTTTCATAAGACTATCAATTCCGTCATGATCGAGCGACGAGTCAAATGTCTCATCAAGAATGAGTAAATTCGTAGAGGCTGAATTCTTCATCCTAGCGATTTGTCGCCAGGTGAATAG
>Ga0115012_10000840_pt1 | contig 17458 bp, 21 predicted proteins | sample TroAtlMetagenome_FD_88706 | JGI IMG/M metagenome (GOLD analysis project Ga0115012, IMG submission 88706) | Marine eukaryotic phytoplankton communities from Atlantic Ocean - Tropical Atlantic ANT10 Metagenome | ecosystem: Environmental > Aquatic > Marine > Oceanic | place: Tropical Atlantic...
CCTTTCATGCTTTCCTACGGGTTAGGGAAGATTATCCGTTCTGCATCTAAGACAGTATTTGAAAGAGGAAAAGGGAATTTTAGAAACACGATAAAAGCAAACGTTATAAGGGAAATCTTCGCTGGATATCCTGCCGAGAGGTTTTTGCATGATGGGATAACTTATGCCGCTAGCCTTGAGAACAAATTTCGTAAAGGCACATTAGACCATATTGCTGATCATAAAGCTCGAGGACATGATTTGGTTATGGTGACTGCATCATTAGCTTCCTACACTCGCCCGGTCGGGTCGCTATTAGGGTTTGATCATGTCATCGGAGTCGAACTAGAAGAAAATGCTCAGATTCTCACTGGCGAAATAAAAGGTAATAACGTTCGTGGAGCGGAAAAGGCGCTCTTATTCAAAGAATGGCTTGGTGAAGAGCCGGCAGAAATTTGGGGATACGGCAATTCTCGAGGCGATAGAGAAATGCTGGCACTGGCCGATCACAGGATATGGATAAAATAGTTATTTAATTGCTATTGGATTTACAGGTGAGCCAATGCCACCTACGAATGGTTGTGGGCTCGCTTCTAAAAGAAAATCCCACTGGCCGTCGTTTTGGCAGTCTGTGCTTAGTTCTTCCAAATCCCAATTCTGACCCTGAGTCAAACCCATCATGACAAGGTTTATGCAGTGGATCGGCAAAATGGCACCTGGTACTTTGGGATCCCAAGGCATCACTTCAAACGTTATTGTGTCTGTGGCGACAGCTGCGACTTCACGGTCAAAGAAAAATTCAACAGCCCCAAGACCGACGCCAGGGAATCCGGGCATAGGAGAATCCTCTAGTTGAGTTCCGCTTCCGTAGGCGACGACATCACCTCGTTTGGCCTTTGCCATCATGCCGGTGCGAAGCAACAGAATATCACCACTGCGCACTTCCACGCCTTGCCTCTGTTCTGCATTGAGGCAATCCTCGTAGCTGATTGCATGACCTCCCGGAAGTTCCTCAACACCATGCAGAGAGGCTATATCAAGGAGGACCCCCCTACTTGTAAGTGAAGTAATTTTCTCAATCCCGCAAACAGAAGCACCATCATATGTGATAGTTGAAGCGTCTCTATTCCCATAGATTTTCCCATTCCAACTGGCATGACATAGTCCATCCCAGTGTGTAGCTGCCTGTAGTCCCATAGTTACAACGTCGTCAGATGTACAAAATTGTGTTGGATCACCGAGAACAGGAGTATTTAGCTGGATCATAGTGCGAAGCGGGTTGACTCTACCTGGCATTGATCCAAGTTGTAGTCCACCTTGTTGCTGGAGAGGGAATGCTAAGGAGTGTCTTTTCCCACTTTTGACGCATTTAGTGGCTTCTTTAACAACTTCATTGGTAATGAAATTGATAGTTCCTATTTCATCGTCGTCTCCCCAACGACCCCAGTTTTTAACTTTCTCTCCCAGATCAATTATTTCCTGCGAATACGGCATCACTAACCTCCCTTACCGACAAAGTTAGGCTATACGCAATGGGGGTTTGTGTCTATGGCGATGCAATGTCCTTGGGTGTTTCATCACCGTTTCTTGGTGATTGTAGGTAACCTGCCTCAACCGCTAGCTGGTCAGCTATTTCGTTCCAATAGTCCCCTGAATGAGCTTTGACCCATGTGAAAATGACATCACGTTGTAACACCTCTTCAATGAATGGCTCCCAAAGATCACGGTTAGCAACAGGTTTTCGCTGACTATTTTTCCAGTTTCGTTTCATCCATCCTTTCCACCATTCATCTCTGAAACAGTGAACGACATAGGTTGAATCGCTTAGAATTTCAAGCGGTCCGCTGTTATCTGCGACTGCTTCCATGGCGGCTGTGATCTCCATTCGCTGGTTTGTTGTTTGTTCAGCAAAACCAGATCCAAAGCAACCGGTTGTGCTTATCCATGCCCAACCGCCAGGACCAGGGTTACCGCTGCATGCGCCATCTGTATAGATTTGATTTCGTTCAGGCATGATTATTTATCCTCCACTAGTAAATGAATTGGATCCATTTTTTTGATACGCAACTCGATTTATCCGGTCTAACCAACCGATCAAAACCGCTGTTGTTCTGGGATCAAAGCGCAGACGGTGAGTTGCCCCATCTATTATCCGAAGATCCGCAGATCCATGGGCATCTGCCAGAACTCGTGCGTCAAATGAGGGAACTACACGATCATCAGATCCGTGAACAAGAAGCAGCGGTTTTTTTTCCATCTCCTCTGCAGCTTCAATAGTTTGCATTTGTGAAAGTTCGTTGATCCACTCCTCCAAATTGGTTGGAAATTTTGGGTCTGAAATTACTCCTACTTTTCTTGCGTAGTCAAGGAGGTCTGCTGGTTCAGTAATCCAATCGTTGAAATCAGAAGGCGGTGAAACAGCAGCCACGCCAGCTATGGTCTCGCATTTACTAGCAGCATTAATTGCCATAGCTCCACCGGTTCCGAATCCTGCTGCATAAATAGAATCTAGATGTTGCTCTTTAGCTAAATAATTAGCGGCGTTGATTGTATCGTTTAACCACCCCATCAGTGAAAAGTTTCCTTGTGAACTTCCACACCCTCGGAAAGTGATAGCGAAGACTGTCCACCCAAGCTGTTCAGAGATTAAATCTGCTAGGTCATAATATGATTTAGCTATATCGTGGTCCCCTGTAGATATAGATGGAAAGCCATGACAAAGAACAAGTCCTGTTGTGATACTCTTCGTTGCCTTTTTAGGTTTTGATAATCTTCCTACTAGTTCTAAGCCATCGGATTCGAAGCGCAGTGTCACAAACTCTCTTTATACTTTCCGATGCCGATATCCCCTATTTCGGGCCTCTGGGAGAGTGTCGGGGCTAAAGACTAAATACATTTCTGACTCTATTAACTCGTTTATGATTTCTTCGTCGACGATTTCATCTAGGTCATACACCATTTGGCTTCGCTTATCGCCTAGCCATCGAAAATGTTCAACACGTACAGGTCTTTTCATATGTCCTCCATTTTAATTGTAGGAAATCTAGACCTTATTTGGCGACTCTATAAAATAAAAGATGGGGAAACTCGAAAGTTTCCCCATCTATCCTGGTTCACAAAGTCACGTTCCAAATTTTGGATCAGGTGGGACCGAACCTGACCGATTCTTTGCGGGTGACCAGTTTGAATTCACAAATGGTCCAGGGGCCGCTAGTGGCTGGCCACCTCCAAGGTCCCAGAAATTTTACTACTCAGTTGGACCACCTCCTTTCGTTGGTACACAAATTCTAATTCAATATTTAGCAATGAAGAAGTTTTCTAGCTAGCTTTCGGTGCTTTCAATTTCTCCATATGTGATACCACTTATTTCTTCTCCTACTACACCGAGTTTGAGGAAGTATTCATTGACTAAATTGGTCACACAAACGATATCCAAAGCGTCAAGTTCTAAATTTCGTTCATGAGCTTGCCGAAGCAACTGGTCGACTAGTTCATCTTCATGGGCAAGAACAGTTTCAATTGATTTTGATGCTTTCTCAGCTAAAAAATCAACGCTGCCATAACTAGCAATGCCACGCTGACGCAGATAAGTCAGCTCTAACTTTATTAGTGTCTCAACGTCAAGGTACGAAATTTTTCTTGTTATCTCCTCAGGCAAATTATCTGCTACATAATCAGTTGCTTTGTCGATATCAAAAACGATCTGCTCGGGAGTGTTTCTAAGACGAGCTGAAACCATGACCACAGCAAACCATGAAGGAATGAGGACTATTATTGAAGCGATTACTATATAGGGCCACATCTCTACCTAACGTTAGCCGTTCGGTAGAATAACAAGTAATCTTTGAGCGGAGGAGTCATGTCGACATTACATTTTAAAGATGCCGAGTTAGAGATTCATAAAGTTGTTGTAGGACCAATGGACAATAACGTTTTCGTCCTACGTTGCAAGCAAACTGGAGAAGGCCTCCTTATCGATGCCGCCAACGAACATGAATTGCTTTTGGATCTCTGCAAACAACTTAATGTCCAAAGTGTCATAGAGACCCATGGACATTGGGATCATATTCAAGCTGTTCCGCAAGTCAGAAATGCAGGTTATTCAGTTCATGTAACGCAGGCAGATGCCCACATGCTTGAGAGTTACGATGAAATACTTGAAGACGATTCAATAATCAATGTAGGGAGAGTAAGGCTTGAAACAATCTTGACACCCGGACACACTGCTGGTTCGATGTGCTTCAAAGTAAAAGATAAACCCATACTGTTTAGTGGGGATACCTTATTTCCTGGCGGACCAGGAGCAACTCAATTTGAGGGTGGTGATTTTGGAAAGATCATTGACTCAATTGATAGACGATTATTCACTCTTGACAAAAGAACAGCTGTCTTGCCTGGTCATGGCGATAACACAACTATCGGAGATGAGCGACCTCATTTAGATGAATGGATTGATCGCGGCTGGTGAGCCAAATTTCACGGAGTTTTCCGACTTAGTAAATAGTTAACTCCCTTTCGGTAGGTAAGATAAGGTGTGGCCGAGCCCCTATTAGAAATAACTGACCTATACATCGCAGCTGAGGATGGAACCGAGATTCTCAATGGTGTTACTCTTATAATTAATCGAGGTGAGACTCACGCGCTAATGGGGCCTAACGGATGCGGTAAATCTACTCTCGCATCGACGCTTTTAGGCTCACCAGAATATGTTGTAACCAGAGGAACTATAAAGTACAAGGGGCAGAACATTACCGAACTTGACTCCTCAGAACGAGGAAAGTTAGGAATGTTTTTGGCATTCCAGTATCCACAAGAATTTCCGGGTGTTTCAGTGCTAAATTTCCTTCGCCAAACAGTTGAAGCACGCACTTCTAAAGAAATATCAATATTGAATCTTCGGAAACTCATGATGTCATGGATGGATAAATTGGACATGGATTCGTCATTTGCGGACCGGTATTTAAACGAAGGGTTTTCTGGAGGGGAAAAGAAACGAAATGAGGTTCTTCAGATGGCATTACTGGAACCAGATTTTGCAGTCCTCGATGAGACCGACTCCGGTTTAGATATAGACGCTCTACAGGTAGTCGCAAAAGGCGTTAACGAAATTCGCAAAGAAAGGCCTGATATGGGGGTACTAACCATCACTCACTATCAGCGCTTACTTGATCACTTAAATCCTGATTACGTTCATATTTTAGTGGACGGAAAGATAATTGAATCTGGTGGATTTGAACTAGTAGAGAAATTGGATAGTCAGGGATACGAGGGTTGGCTATGAGTCTAGATGTAGGAAAAATTAAGGAAGACTTTCCGGTTCTCCAAAGGAATATCAATGGGAAGCCGCTCATCTATCTTGATTCCGCAAACACATCGCAGAAACCTGCATCAGTTATGGATGCCATGGAAGATTATTACCGCAAGTTTAATGCGAATGTTCATAGGGGATCGTATCAACTTGCCAATGAAGCAACGGCTATTCTTGAAGGAGCTAGGGATAACGTTCGAAGCTTCATCAATGCAAATTCAAGGAAAGAAGTTGTGTTCACCAAGAATGCTACCGAAGCGATGAATCTGATCTCTAACACTTGGGGTCGAGAGAATCTCTCTAGTGGTGACGCAATTGTTTTAACGGAACTAGAACACCATGCAAATATTGTGCCATGGCAAATGCTCGCTGCCGAAAAGGGCTTTGAGATCAGGTGGATCAAGATTGACGATAACGGCCACCTTGATTTATCCGATTTTGATCAACTTATTGATGGTGCGAAACTTCTGAGCTTCGCTGCAATGTCCAACGTCCTTGGCACTTTTACCCCTGTGCAAGGCCTGACTGAAAGAGCCCATGAACTAGGGCTGGTAGTTCACGCCGATGCAAGTCAATACACTCCCCACAGTGACACAGATGTTCAAGCTTTAGGGATTGATTTTCTAACTTTCACTGGTCATAAATTACTTGGACCAATGGGAATAGGAGTTCTTTGGGGGAAGGAAAATTTACTTGACTCTATGCCACCCTTCCTCGGAGGCGGCGAAATGATCCTTAACGTGACAAAAGAAGGGTTCTCAACAAATGAGTTGCCTTGGAAGTTTGAAGCCGGCACACCTATGGTTGCCGAAGCCGCTGGATTAGGTGCTGCTATTGATTACCTATCTAATATCGGCATGAATGAAATCCGAAATCATGAAATTGAACTAACCGATTACGCTCTTGGAAAACTTACTTCGGAATTTGGCGAAACGATATCAATTTTTGGCCCCAAAGATGCAAATGAGCGGGGTGGCGTTATTTCCTTCACTTTTGACGGAGCTCACCCCCATGACATTTCGCAAGTACTAGATGAAGAAAATATATGTATACGTGCAGGGCATCATTGTGCAAAGCCGTTAATGCAAGTCTTAAATGTTGGGGCTACTTCTCGAGTGTCAATGTACTTGTACAACGACGAATCCGATATTGATGCCCTAGTTGCAGGATTACACAAAGTGCGTAATCTTTTCATTCCATAATTAAACTGCAACTATGTCTTCACTTGACGACCTATACAAAGAGATCATCCTAGATCACTACCGGTCTCCCAGAAACCAAGGAGAGCTTGCTCCACCCGCTCACCGTTGTGAAGGATTCAACGCATTATGTGGTGACGAGATAATTGTTTACGTTTCGTTAATTGATGAAAAGGTTGAAGATATAAAAATTGGTGGGCAGGGATGCTCAATTAGCCAAGCCTCTGCATCAATGATGACAGAAATCATAAAAGGAAAGAGCGTCACTGAAGCTGAAGAAATTATCCATGCTTTTAAAGAGATGATGGACATATATGAGAGTGAACTATCTGGAAAAGAAGCAGAGAATTCTACCTCTGCTATCGACCTTGGCGACTTGGAAGCACTTCAAGGGGTAGTCAAATACCCAGTAAGAATAAAGTGTGCAACACTCGCGTGGAATACGCTGACCCAATCCATTGATGAAATTCAGGGCTTGGATAATTAACTAAAATATTAACCTTTAAAAATTACTTAGGTTCAATGAGCGGTGCTGTCATAAATGCTTCCAGTGAATCAAAAAAGTTCTCTACTAGAAGTTCATTACCGTGGATAGCAAAATCGCCTGCCGTAATCATTTCGTTCAAAGTAGTTTGCCCACCAAGTATTTGAGATACCGTCTTTCTAGTGGTGGTTATAGTCGCATTTGCCTTATCGTCACTTGTATTTGGGTTATGGTAAATGGTTGCATTTTGAATGCCTAGTATATGGTCCTCTTCCAAGTCAGAAAAGTGCCAGTTAATGAGAGATGGTCCAGACTCAAATTTTTCAGGGTTGAATCGTACGCCGATCATGTCGAAGAGTTGATCAATTGTTATTGCATGAGCGATTTGTCGTCCCATTGATGCGGGTATGCGAAGTGAGCCATACCGAAGTTCTCGTGCTGCTGTGAGATATGCGTTTCTCCATGTCCCTGATTCAGATTGATATCCCAGTTGCTCAAAGGCATCGGCTTGAAGGTTTCGTACCTCTGTATTAGTCGGATCAGCAAAAACTGCGTGGTTCATTACTTGCACTACCCAACGATAGTCCCCTTCCCTAAAAGCCTTGGTAGCTTTCGCAACGAGCTCTTCGGTGCCGCCCATATATTCAACATACTTTTGGCCAGCTTCAACAGGAGGTAAAGGATCGAGATTTGCTGGATTACCGTCGTACCACCCTAGATACTTGGTATAAACAGCTTTGGTATTGTGTGAAACAGTTCCGTAATATCCTTGAACGTGGGATTCATTTAAGAATTCGTTCGGCAACTTTAGTTTCTCTGCTATCTCTGAAGGAACGTATCCCATATTAGCGAGCCGCATTGCCTGGTCATGCTGCCACCGATATACATCTCTTTGGAGGCACAGAAAGTCTTTTACATCCTCTTTCCCGAATCTTGGCCAATGATGGGTTGCAAACATGGTATCGGTATATTCGCCCCAGAGTAGAAGAGCTTCATTAATGTATTTGCTCCACGCAAGGGAATCGCGTGTTTGAGCCCCTCGTATTGGGTAGAGGTTATGCATGGTATGTGTGCAGTTCTCAGCCATGCAGAGAAGCTTTTTTTCTGGAAAAAAGAAATTCATTTCTGATGGGGCTTCAGCATCAGGAGTATTTTGAAATATCACTTGCAGACCGTCTATGTCTAGTTCGGTTCCTGTTTCGTACACTGTCTCTGTGGGAGGAATGAGATGTGAAGCTCCAAGCGGAAGCGATTGCCCCAGCCCGATATCAACTTGTCCTTGTGGCCATGGTGGTAGGAGCGGTCCAAATTGATAATGTGCACGACGAGCCATAATCGGCCCGGCAATTATGTTTTCTTTTACTACCTCCTCTAGAAAGCCGTCGGGAGCAATGATTCGCACATTTCCTGCATCAACTTCCTCTTGCGTTGTTACCCCGAGAATGCCTCCAAAGTGATCAAGATGGCTGTGTGTATAAATAACAGTATGGACTGGTCGCTCACCCAGTACGTTATTTGCAAGGGCGAGACAAGCTGCAGCCGTGGAACTTGTTGTGAGTGGATCAATGATAAGCCACCCGTTAGAGGTTTCTATAAAAGTTATATTTGATATGTCATAACCTCTTGCTTGCCAAACTCCTTCAGCAACTTCGAAGAGCCCATGCTGGGCGTTGAGTTGTCCCTGTCGCCATAAGCCAGGGTGCACTGTTTCAGGTGATTGTTTTTCTTCCCGAAGAAAGTCATGAGAAGATGTATCCCAGACAGCTCTTCCGTCAAGTTCAATCCGGCCTGTCTCATGAGTAGCGATAAGGCCTTGTTGTGCCCTCTTAAAGTCGCTATCGTCATCAAAGTTAATACGGGCTCCGGCATTCCGGTTAGCTTCTATGGTGTATTTGGTTGCCGGTTTAGCAAGTGGGTCTGTCATTTTTATCGTGTGCCCTTGATATGAAATTCTGATTCTTTATTACTCTGGCTGAGTTAAGATTAGCCCACTTGTCGGTACTGCTGTACCTGCAGTTACAAGGACATTTTCAACATCTTGGACCTGATTAACCGAGGATCCTCGGATTTGCCTTACAGCTTCAGCTATTCCGTTCATTCCGTGAATATAGGCTTCTCCTAATTGACCACCGTTGGTATTGATTGGAAGTTCGCCACCGATTTCAATATTTCCGTTTTTGATGAAATCTTTTGCTTCTCCTCGCTCACAGAACCCGAACTCTTCAAATTGTGGTAAAGCGAGCGGTGTGAAGTGGTCGTAGATTGTTGCTGTCTGGATATTCTTTGGGCCGAGACCACTTGCGTCCCAAAGTTGCCTTGCTACTACACCCATTTCGGGTATTCCTGTGATGTCCTCGCGAAAGTAAGACTTCATCATGTGCTGATCTTTTGCAACTCCTTGAGCTGCTGCTGCTATGACTGCCGGTTTTTGTTTAAGGTCTTTTGCCTTCTCAAGGGTTGTAACAATAAGAGCTTGCCCCCCGTCACTCTCTTGACAACAATCTAGGAGGTGTAGTGGCTCAACTATAAACCGGCTGTTTTGATGGTCTTCAAGTGTTATTGGTTTTTGATAAAAGAATGCGGCGGGGTTATTTGCCGCGTGTTTTCGGTCTGTCACCGCTATTGCCCCGAAATCTTCGCTTGTTGCCCCATATTGATGCATATACCGAGTCGCATACATTGCAACCCATGAGGCCGGAGTAAGTAATCCGAATGGAGAGCTCCAGCTAAAGCTCACATCAAATGCTTCAGGGCTCTGGTGACGTCCTTGAACTCCTGTTCCAAATCGGTGCCAAGACCTTTCATTGAATGCTCGATATACGAGAACGTAGTCAGCGACGCCCGAATCTACCGCCATGGCGGCTTGCTGGATAACACCTCCGGGTGCCCCTCCGCCATGGTGAATCATCGAAAAGAAGGTGAGTTCAGGAATGCCTAAATTTCTTGCGACTTCAATTTCTGTATTTTTTTCAGCACTGAAAACTGAAATTCCATTAATGAGTGATGGCTCTATTCCGGCATCTTCACAGGCCTTTAAGCTACATTCTGTTGCTAACTGCATTGGTGTTCGACCAGAGTTCTTTGAAAATTCTGTTGCCCCTATACCAACAATTGCCGTCTGCCGTGAAAATTTCATTGTTACCCCCTTTATGCAGGAAACCCCTCTATGAGTGCAAAGTCATATACTTGGGTGAGTGGTTCTTGTCCCGCTTTGATTACGAAAGCTTTACCTGTCGAATTCTCTTGAGCTATCTCTAGCATTGCGTGTGCGACCTGTTTAGGGTTTAGTAGGTTTGGGTTATTAGATTCAAGACGCTCTAATCCGACAAGCGGTGTAGCTACTCCCCCTGGGCATATTGCATTTATTGAGATCTTCTGAGATTGGAGTGCGGGCGCTATTCCGCGTACCCAACCTACGGCCGCATGTTTTGTAGCTGTATAAAATGGGTCGCGGTTCCAAGCAGTAAGTCCTGCAATTGAGGCTGTTACCACAATGGACCCTCCACCTGTACTAGCGAGATAAGGGCTGGTTGCTGCCGTTCCGAAAACTACTGCATCGAAATTAATGGATCTTGTCTTTTGGTATCTGGCATGCTCGAGATCTTTGATCTTGAATTCAGTTCCTTGAAGTTCAATATTCCTGCCCAAGATACCTGCGTTTAGGAACACGTGATCTAATCTTCCGAATAGTTCATTGGCATGGCTCGCTACTGCTTGGTTGAACTCTTCGCTAGCGATGTCTCCAACTATTGTTGCACATCCTGTATCCTCTTTGAGAACATCGAGTTTGGTTGAGTTGATATCTACGCCCAATACGAGATGATTGTTATCTATTAAGTGGTGAGTTAAAGACGCCCCTATTCCCGAAGCTGCTCCTGTTACGATTGCAACTTTGTTTTCTTTTAGTTCCCCCATTGCTTTGCCGTTTCTTCGATCCTTGCACACATACAGAGATCCACTTCAGTTATCCCACCGGCCTGATGGTTTGTGATTAAAATCTCAACAGTATTCCAACTATTAGACCAATCTGGATGGTGGTCAAGTTCTTCGGCAATTTTTGCAACTTCAGACATGAAGTCAAAGGCTTCAGTAAAGTCTTTGAATACGAAAGTCCTACTTAGACTTTTTTCGGAAATACCCCACGTTAGTGTTCCATATTTACTGTTTAATATGTCATCCTTGGCAAGTAATTCTTTCCTGTCAGGCTGGGTCATGACCTAGAGACTTCCTAGTGATACTGAGGTTTCTAATGAGGTAGTCCACTTTTCGTATCCTGTCTCCTCAAGCTCGTTTGCAAGTTCGGCAGACCCAGAATCAACGATCCGACCATTGACAAATATATGAACATGGTCTGGCTTTAATTCTTCTAGGAGTCGGCTGTAGTGGGTAATTACGATTACACCTAGATCATCCTCTGTTGTAGCTTTCTCTATTCGGCTACTTACAATTTTGAGACCATCTACGTCTAGCCCTGAATCAAGTTCATCAAGAATTGCTATCTGTGGTTTGAGAGCGACTAGTTGTAGAGTTTCCATTCTTTTCTTTTCACCACCTGACATATCCGAGTTAACCCCACGAGCCATATCGATCCTCTCAAGCCCTAAGAGGTCAGCCTCCTTCGAAATTAGTTCGTTAATGTTGGAAATATCAGATGATGATTCATTCAATAGGTCAAATAGTGTTACCCCGTCGATTTCAACTGGGTATTGCATGGCTAGGAAAAGGCCTAATTGTGCTCGTTCCCATGTCGGTTTATTCGTAATGTCTATACCATTAAGAGCAATATTTCCCTGAGTTATCTCGTAGCCTGACCTTCCCATAAGGATGTGTGCGAGTGTTGATTTACCTGAACCATTTGGTCCCATGATCGCGTGCACTTCCCCTGACCGTACTGTGAGATTTACTCCTGAAAGAATATTTTTTTCTTCTGCTCTGGCGTGTAGATCAGTAATAATTAGCTCGCTCATTGTTGCCCTTTCTTGGGAAGATGTATGTAAACGTCTTCTCCACGTATTTCTGTAGGAAACGTATCAAGAGGTCTTGTCGCTGGCAGGTTTAATGCTGCACCTGTTGAGAGGCAGAATTGGGCACCATGCTTCCAGCACTCAATCCTTAGGTCCTCTAAGTGTAAGGGTCCATCGGACAATGAATAATTTGCATGTGTACACATGTCACTAACCACATAGACATATTCATTGATTTTGGATGCAGAAAGTTTTAAATCGCCTATTTCTATCCGTGTTGCCTCTCCGCTTTTAAGTTCGCTCACTCTGCAAAGCAACTCCCACTCTTTAGTGTCGTTCGGGTCAGGGTGCTGATTGGCAATAGCCACTAGAGGCCTCCTGTCTGTTGTTTCTCTAGCAGCATTTCAAGGATGGTATCGTTCACACTTTCTATCGGTAGTTTTTGTACTACTTCATTGAGGAATCCTTGAACAATTAGTTGGTCTACTGACTCTGTGGGGATTCCTCTACTCTCGAGGTAGAAACGTTGGTCGTCATCAACTGGGCTCACTGTTGAAGCATGGCTACAACGAACATCATTATTTTCAATTTCGAGATTGGGAACAGATTCAGCCCATGTGTCTTCGCTTAGTTTTATCGTACGATTGGTTTGATAAGCATTTGTTCCAGATGCTTCTTTGTGGACCTGTATGAGCCCTGTGTAAATTGAGGATGCTCTGTCATCAAGCACTCCTTTGAACAAAAGGTTGCTTTGAGTATCTTTCCCTATGTGCTCTTGATACGTTCTGTAGTCAAGAATTTGTTCTTTATCCCCCAAATATATGGCGGAAATAGTTCCGGATGCTCCTCGTCCCTTTAGGCGACACGTTGTTTCCATTCTGGAATAAGCGCCACCCAAACCAACAGATGCGCCATTGAACTCAGATTGTTTTCCGACGCTAATATCTAGTCTTCCTAGCTGCCAAATTTGCCTTTGATTGGCTTGAATTTGTTGATATTTTACGTTTGCGTCATTTCCTATTTCTATGACCGTTTCTGGGATTGAGAGTGCTTTGACTTCATCACTTTCAAATATTTCGACGATCTGCACATGGGCACCGTCTCCGACCGTTATGTGTAGTTTAGGAAATGACATTCCAGAGTCGGTTGTAACTGAATTGAGGATAACGATTGGCTTCTTTATCTGAGCAAGTTTCGGTATTTCAATTAAAACGGGATCTGGAGATAAGGCAGTGTTCAATTGAGAAAAGAAGTCAAAGGGAGTAGAAAAATTGAAAGGCTCTGATAGTTGATTCAACTTTTTGACTTCATAGCTATCAGAACTGACTTCGCTTATTAGGTGACCATCGAGTAACTCAATGCAATTTGTATGTTCGGGATTTCTGGTTTGAGAGGGAGGAAGAGTTATAGGTGTGTACTCATCAAGAGATAATTTATGAATAGGACTGTATTTCCACTTTTCTTGTTGCCCTGTTGGGAACTTTAACTCGCCGGCACTTGTTAAAGCTGACTTCCTTGTTTCCTTAAGCCATTCTTCGCCTTTGAATGATTCTAATAGTTCGCTTTGATTCAATTTTTCCTCACATATGGGGGTTTGCTAGCGCTTCTTAATCTTATCGGAAGCTACCTAAGGCTTGACAAGGATTCACGCAAGAGTGCGCCTTTGCTGATGTTTATCTTTTCATTTTTAGTAGGCTTGCTTTATGTTGCGGTTGGTGTGTATCGATGTTGATGGGACACTGATTGGCGAATCAGGCGAACCAACTAGCGGTGTTTTGGATGCGATTAAGCATGCCCGTTCTTTAGGGCAATCTTTGGCGCTCTCAACGGCGCGTGGTGCTATGGGGCCAACTGCCGATTACGCCTCGTTGCTGAATCCTGATGGGTGGCATATTTTTCATGCTGGCGCATCACTTATGCATACGGGAAGCACTGAGATTCTTGGAGAAGCTTTGCCGGAGGATATCATCCGCATCGGAACGGAACTTTCTGCTATCCATGGGTGGGCGCTTGAATATTATTCCTCGGATGACTATCGGTCAATGGGTGACTCGCTAGCTGGGCATCCACTGGCTGTCGCTCATTCTGAGATGTTGGGTTGTGACTTTAAAGTCGGGGGTCCATCAGATCTTGTCGAACCTGTAGTGCGAGTGCAGTTTGTTGTTGATGAATCGCAAGTTACTGAGATTCTTGAATCGATGAGTGGTAAGGGAAATGTATCTGTCGCTACTTCTCCTGTTCTTGAAGGTGCTGCCTTCATATCTATAACAAAAGAAGGGGTTAATAAAGGGTCTGCTATTTTAAAGGTGTGCGAAATGTTATCTCTTGATGTCTCGGAGGTGATGATGGTAGGTGATGGGTTGAATGATCTTGACGCACTCAAGGCTGTAGGGCACTCTGTTGCGATGGGGAATGCACACCCGGACGTTCTTAATTCCTGCGATTATGTGGTTAGGTCGGTTGAACAAGATGGTTTGGTTGAGGCCCTTGAGCTTTCTTGGGCTCTTTGAATTTAACCTACAGAGCCTTCCATCTGTAGCTCAATTAGCCTGCTCCATTCGACTGCATACTCCATTGGAAGAGTTCGAGTGACCGGCTCAATAAAACCGTTGACGATCATCCCGGTTGCTTGTTCTTCAGTTAGACCTCTACTTGTCAAGTAGAAGAGTTGCTCGTCTGCGACTTTAGATACGGTAGCTTCATGACCAATAACTGCGTCCTTTGAGCCGATTTCCATGTATGGGTAAGTGTCGCTTATTGAATCTTCGTCAAGAATTAACGCGTCGCATTGCACGTGGCTTTTACACCCATATGCATCATCTTCTACTCGGACTAGGCCGCGGTAGCTAGATCTACCGCCATCTTTTGAGATGGATTTTGAAACAATCTTTGAAGTGGTTTCCGGTGCTGCGTGGGTCATTTTTGCTCCGGCGTCTTGATGCTGGCCTTCCCCTGCGTAAGCGACAGACAGCACTTCACCTGATGCTTTTGGTCCTACCATAACGACTGCAGGATATTTCATTGTGAGGCGACTGCCAATATTTCCGTCAATCCATTCCATGTGGCCTTCAGCTTCTACTACAGCTCGTTTTGTTACGAGATTAAAGACGTTGTTTGACCAATTCTGGATTGTTGTATAGGTGACTCGAGCAGATTCTTTTACAACAATTTCTACTACCGCAGAGTGGAGCGAGTCAGTGCTATAGACAGGGGCTGAACAACCTTCGATGTAATGCACTTTTGAGCCTTTATCGGCAATGATCAAAGTTCGCTCAAATTGACCCATGTTTTCTGCATTGATCCTGAAGTATGCTTGCAAGGGCATTTCTACCTCGACTCCTTCAGGGACGTAGATAAACGAACCACCGGACCAAACTGCAGAGTTTAAAGCAGAGAATTTATTGTCGTTTGAAGGGATAACTTTACCGAAGTACGCTCGGACGATTTCTGGGTATTCGCGCAAAGCGGTGTCCATGTCACAAAAAATGACGCCTTGTTGTTCAAGGTCTTCACGATTTTTGTGATAGACAACCTCAGATTCATATTGTGCTGTTACCCCAGCTAAGTATTTTCTTTCTGCTTCGGGGATACCTAACTTCTCATAGGTATCTTTGATTGACTCAGGGACGTCTTCCCACTCGTCTACGACAGCTTCGCTTGGTTTTATGTAGTAGTAGATATCGTCAAAATAAATTTCAGACATATCGCCACCCCAGTGGGGCATTGGTCTTTTCTCAAACTGTTTGAGTGACTTAACGCGGAAATCGCGCATCCAGTTTGGCTCCCCTTTCATCCATGAAATTTCTCGAACTAGGTCTTCGTTGAGGCCTTTTGTTGGTTTAAACACATAATCTTCATCATCGCTCCAGCCAAGTTGATATTTGCTGAGATCAATTCCAGTGTTTGCTTGAGTCATGAGATACTTTCAGAGGTTTATCTTCCTTAATACTAGCTTTCCGCCAATGGTTTAGAAGAGTTAATTAATACATTTTAGTCTATTCTACGAAGTTCCTTAGTAAACCATTTTGCGCGTGAGACATATGACTCAACTCCTAAACGAATTTCATCTTGATTTGCAAGACCCTCGCGTATTTTGGCTGGTATACCTAGAGCCATTGCTCCAGGTGGAACGACCGTGCCTCCGGTGACTACAGCATTTGCACCCACAAGTGCACCAGATTGGACTCTCGCATCATGGAGAACGACTGATGCTGTTCCTACTAGTGCTCCATCTTCAATCGTGCAGCCTTCAAGATGTGCAAGATGACCTATTGTGCAGTTATCTCCAATGGTTGTTGCGTAGATAGGTGTGGTGTGTATCACTGCACCGTCTTGAACGTTGCTTCGGTTCCCTACCCTTATGACTCCGTCATCGCCTCTAAGGACAGCGCAAGCCCAAACAGACGATTCAGCACCAATAGTTACGTTCCCTATTACGACTGCTTCTGGGTGAATGTATGCAGACGAGTCTATAACTGGCACCAAGTCACCTAAGGCGTAAATCGGCATCAATTTCCTCCTATGTCTTTGTTAAACGAGCCATAAGAACCACCAAGGAATAGGAGTGGTCCGTCATCATTTTCGGTAACGCCGATGCCATGTACCTCCCCGATTACGATGTAATGGTCGCCGGCTTCATGCACATCACCTATAGAACAGTCAATCCATGCAACGCAGCCTTCAATGATTGGTGACCCAAGAGTACTTTCGCTCCATTGGATTGCTTCAAATGGATCTTTTTCTTTGTTGAAAAAGCTATTACTTAGATCAAGTTGGTGTTCTCCTAGTACGTTCACACAGTATCTGCCTGTCTTCTTGATTCGTGACCAGGTTCCTGACTCTTTTGCAGGCATAAATTGGACTAGCGGGGGGTCAAGCGAAACGGAGCCAAAAGATCCTATAACCATAGCGAAAGGCCCTTGATCATCTTTAGAACTAACTAACGTAACGCCTGTTGGGTACTTGCCTAGTACATTCCGAAAGTCTCCTGGTTCTATGGCAGTATTTGACATAAGTGGTCTCCGTTTCTCTAATTCTTAAGGTTAGACGCTACTCAGAGTTTTGTGTGATATCTGTAACGGCTCTCGTCAACCTTCTCTTTGATTCATCTCAGTATTTCATGAGGCTTTGTAGACCGATAACAGCGATGTTAATCTATTTTTGTGAACGATGACCTTGACATATTTAGTGATGGCTATGTCGCTTTTGTTAAGGAGGATTGTCCTACATGCCTGTTAATTGAGCCAGTTTTGTCTAGATTGGCTGAGTTTGGTCAACTTAATGCAGTCTTTTCGCAAGACAACAAGGATTTTCCTGCGCTGGATATAACTATTGATGATTCGGACTTACGACTAAGTTTTCAACACGGCATAGAGACTGTCCCTTCGTTATTAAAATTTCAGGATGGAGTTGAAGTCGGCAGAATTGTTGGTTGGCTGAAAAGTGAATGGGAAGATTTCTGTGAGTCCCCTGACCTTTGCTCTGAAAGCTTTCAAGATTTTAGTCCAGGGTGCGGATCACTTAG
>Ga0115012_10000842_pt1 | contig 17439 bp, 18 predicted proteins | sample TroAtlMetagenome_FD_88706 | JGI IMG/M metagenome (GOLD analysis project Ga0115012, IMG submission 88706) | Marine eukaryotic phytoplankton communities from Atlantic Ocean - Tropical Atlantic ANT10 Metagenome | ecosystem: Environmental > Aquatic > Marine > Oceanic | place: Tropical Atlantic...
AAACTCCATGTCTTCTACGACTTCCATGCTAATGTCAGGGACACCAGCAATCATCAACTCACGATAGACATCCAATGGATCTCTACCACTCTTCTTAATAAGAGATGGATTAGTTGTGATACCATCGATCAATCCAGTCTCAAAGTGTTTGAGAATGGTTGGGACATCAGCAGTATCTAAAAAGATTTTCACTCGGGTACTTCCTCATAGTTGTCAATAAATTCCTCTACTGTAAACAGTAGTGGGTGGCACTGCTCTGCTATCAAATAGTCAGACCATTGCATCATGTCTTCCATCGTGTAACTCTCGTTACTAGCAGCTTCCTGCTGTATCTCTTCGATTGCCATTGGTGCTGGCAATTCATCGAAGGTGAAAGGGATACCTTGAATATACCACATGTCAACCACTTTGTCATTCAAATAACAGTAATTGCGAGTGATACGTCCTTTCATGTCAGAATCCCTGTGTCATCTCCCTCAGTGCTCCGTCTACGAATGTCCGTGTACCAACAGGATCTGGCACGAAGTCTTCAGGTGTTGGAATATTTATATCTGGTTTCTCAGGGTCTTGAGCAACAGATGCTACTGGTGAAACAATACAGACAATACCATTGTCAGTCGTGACCTTCAAGGTATTGCCCTTCTCTACCAGTCTAAGAGAAAAGGGGACGTTCTCTTGGAACTCCCCCTGTGTTAAATTTATGATATTCATAGGTAGGTTATCATGTCGTCTGGCACTGTGTTTCGGAAGTGCTGTAATGTTTCAGTGAACCCATCCACTCCATCCTCACTGAACTCCCACGTCACTATCTCATCATATCCCTCATTATCCATGATCTTCACTTGTCTCTTTGATACATCAATCCAGATATGCTCTAGATATGTATCCGCATCACCTGTTATCTTAGCCATTTTGGATGGGTCACTGCACACAGTATATAGGACTACTTGACCGTTGTCAAGCCTGTAGTCCTCGCTGTCCACTCATCTTGGTCAGGATGCTTGAACTTCTCATTACGTTGAGCAGCAGAAACGAGTGTTGCTTGTCCAATAGTCTGTGCACCCTTACCTTTAAGGTTAGACTGCTCTCTATTGTACTTGTCAATGATACGATATAGGATCCATCGATGACAGTTAAAGGATGAATAACCCTTAACAAGTGACTTTGGACTCCATTCTCTCTGAATAGAATCAATACACCACTGCTTAAAGATACTTTGCTTACCATTAGCAAGACCATCATTGATGAATCTGTCAAGGAAAGCAATTGCCCTAAAAGCAGTACCATGTAACTTCTGTGCTCTAGGATATATCGCAAAATACAACTTCTTAGCAGACTGTAATCGTGCAATACCTATAGGAGTGGCTTCATTATCATTCTTTACTGTGTAATAGAAATGATTGAATGCTTCAATATCCTTTGCATTTACATCCTCAGATCCAAAACGATCTGCTGCTAAGTTTAATGCAGTCATAACAGCATGGATATGTAGAGCAAATGGCTCATCATAAACATACTCTGCTCTTAGGACATCTAGAGTTGTTAGATTCTTCCTTTGTGTGTTTAACTTTTTAAATATCTGTGCTTCTTTCCTCAGCACTTCATTAAGAGTAGCATTTTGTGAATGCTCAATAAGCATGTAAGGTAGATCATCTTCTTCTTGTGATCCGATAAACAACATAGCTTCATGCTGTCCATCTAGTAGTTGTCTACCACCCCACTCTTCTAGTGATTGAGGTCTGTCTGAAACTATGACAGGGATAAGGAGATTCCAATCTAGGATCCCCATAGATTTTAGATTACTTGGTGACAGTTTCCTCTGAATCTTAGGAGGTACTTGCCATGTTAGGACTTCTTCACGAGTTGCCCGAAAGAATTGGTTTTTACTTCCCTTAGAACCAGGAGTAAAAGGAATGTTAAGCCCAGCATATAGCTCAGCTACTGTATTAGACATAATAATATGTTGCTTTAGAATACGCTGATCAAGGCAATGCGATAAGCCTTGTCAACAAATTCAATATAAGCTTATTTCAATCACTTGTCAAGTGTGTGTCGAAACTGTAACACTAATTCAAAAGGACTGGTAATCCAAATACTTGACATGGACCAGCAGCACAACCCACTGCCATGTAACCATTATTAACCACGTATGCTCCTAAACCGTTATTACACTGGTTAATAATAGCACCTTGTGGTACGAATTCTGCTATAACACCAGTAGGTGCTTGTATAAAGGTAGCATGGAATGAGTTTTGTGAACCAGCAAGTATGTCTGCCATACTACTAGGGAATTGTTGACCTACTGAAATTCTAACCTGTGTAGGTGGTGCAATTCCTGGGAATGGTGTGTCTGTAGTAATATCAACGATACAACCCTTAACCATAGAGAATTGACCAGTTAAGGACTTCGATGCACCAAACAATGCAATAAACTCAAATCTACCTGAATTTAGGAAAGAACTGATCCAGTTGGCCTGATTGATTATTTCACCATCAGCAACATTTTCAATGGTATTACCCTCTATCTTAATGTTTTGAGAGTTAAGCATTAATGATTCAATACCAGTAAAACTTGACTTAGCTGCTTGATGTTTAAACTCACCACCTATTGATACATCACGATCACCCTCAAATCTAGCAGAAGACTTCTGCTCTGTAGAATCAGTTAGACCACCTGATAACTTTGGTCCATTTTGAGTACGTCCATATGCATCAGCACGAGGATCAAAAGGTATTTCATGTACTGGATAGAAACCACCTACATTATTCTTAGTTACTTGTTGATCTCTTCTATTAACATATAAATCTGCATCCTCTCCTGCTTGCTGTGCTTGGAATGTCTGATTCTGTGCAACAGTATCTGATGGTACTGTACCCTGAGTAACGTTAGTATCAACTGCCTCTATACTATCACCACTACCAGTAAGATCAGGTGTCTTAGAAGATCCTTCTGCTTCTGCCTGTGGTCCTTGAGATACATGTGTATTCCACGTGCCTTCAACCTCAAGGTGGAAATTACCCATGACCTTAATGTATAAGTCTTCTTGAACTGTTAGTGCATAGTTTTTCTCAATGACTTCACACTTGTCCCTAGAGATAATCTTAGTATCGTTATTAGGTACATTAGTATGTCTATTACCAAACTTATCTTCAAAAGTACTAACACCACCAGGTCCAACTACCACCCTCTTTTCTTTCTTAGGAGTGGCATCATCTATAATTCTAGTACCATTAAGATGACTTGATACCTGCATTAGATATGGATTGGTATCCTTAAACATCTGATCGATGTAACTACCCATAGCACCTGATTGAGTACCATCTGCTGCTGAAGTAGTAGGAGTAGCAGACATATTCAATGTTGTAAGGTCTGTAGATGTACCTGGATTATAAAGGTTATCAACATCCTCATAGGGTGTGCCTTTAATGGCATCATCTATGTTATCGCAAGTCGTAGTACCTATCAGAGGGAACCACGACTTAGATTTCGGCCTCTTTATCTTTCTGTTACAACTCTTTTTAAATAGTGCTCCTAGAATTGCCATAAGGATTTGAAGGAGACTACCCCAGTCTAGTTCGGTGAAGTCAAACTCAAATATAGATTGTACTGTATCACCTAGTGCCTTTGCTTTACCTAGCATACCCTTAGCAGTGCTAACAGCAGAGATAACATCACCAGCAACATTCTTAACACGATTCATTGCATTAGTGATACCACTTAAGACACGATTGCTTATTCCCTTAACAGCAGAATCAATAGTCTTACCTAATTTAGACGTAGCTATCTTATCTACAGCAAGGCTCGCCATTTGGTTAGCAAAGTTTGCCGTATCACTCAGTGCCGATTTAACCAATCCCAACCACATTGGCATCTTTGCACAGAATAGAGCGAAGATCTGCTCTAAGAATGTCATCAACATGTTGACAACTATAAGTGGTACGAATGAAGATACAATCTTCACTACCATTCCCACAACCTCGGCAATTAACTTTGCCATTATCTCTTTCAAGGGTGCAAGAATACCAGATATACCACCTGCCATGAAATTCATAACAGTGCCAAGTTTCTCTCTAACCTTGTCTCCTGCCATCTTATTACCAGTAATCATGGAGACAAATCCACCTGGACCTGAAGACATAGCTGCTGCCATCTCACCTAACTCGGTGAGCATCCTAGTCATATCCTTTTCAAATCCTTTACCAGCAGGTCCAGCAACACCATCAGCAATACCCACACCATTAACAGGTGGTTTAATTGGGTTACTCACTGCGTTACCAGGAACTACTGCCTCTGCCATATTAATACCACCACCCCTTGACTCCTCTTGCTCTCCTTCAGGGGAAGCAGGTGTGTTTTCATTCTTAGGGAATGGTGATCCATCCCTTGCATTAACATTAGTAAGGTCAGTCTGTTGTGGTGTATCAGTCTTTAATTCATTTGCAGCAGTAGCATCAGCAATAGTTGTAGCACCATCAGACTGTAACTGTTGGAATCCTCTGAACGCACCTAAAACACATGGTAGTTGTGCTTCTTCACCATCAAGGAAGAAACCTAATACCCATGCTCCTGGTTGTAATTCTGTTGTGGTACCTGCTGACTTAGTTTGTGGTTGGTCAGTTGGTAGTAATACTGTTGCCCAAGGTAATATCTCTGGTGGGACTTCTTTTAAATATGCCTTTCCTTCTGAATTGCCTGTATACCACCCAAGGATACGCACCTTGATACGACCTAGCTCGGAAGGATCTCGAATCTCTTCGACTTCTCCTACCCACCAAGTAAATGTATCTCTTCCAAGATAGTCGGTACGTACGCCCATAGTATATTAGTTGTTTCTTTTATTTATCAAGTCTCTTGAAGCAAAATTCACCTTCTGATTCCTCCTTGCCCCATTTAAAGTCTCCAGTCTCTAAATCATATCCAGTATCTATAGCACGATACTCCATGCCATTGAATCTTATCTTCGAGACCATCCTCGTGTTACCTTGGATACATTCTCCATCAGTATTTCCATTCCACCAAACTCCATCCCAGTGCCAAATGAAAGGACAGGACTCAACACCAGTAGTAAGATTAGTAGTTTTAGTATAGATGATGTTGCCATCCATCTTTTCCCAATTATACTGTATATAATTATATGGATTGTCTTCTCCCTTATACTTATACCAAGACTTGGCTAATAGTATACCATATCCAGGTTCTGTTATTCGTATATCTATCTGAGGCCATTGTGAGGGATTAGAATATGCCTGATCCCTATTCCTATAGTGACCTACTACTTCATTAAATAACATCAATATCTCTCCAACTATTAGGATCTACAATAGCAAATTCATTATTAGTCTTAACATCAGATGCGGTCACTATTATATCATATGATATAGAATAACGTGGACTGTGACCATAGTATGTTTCTACTTCATGGTCTAGATAAGATGGAAATATGAATAGTCTATCCTCCTCAGGTACGTATTGTGTATCACTGTAACTGAGGTCATTATATTCTTCTACATGTATAGGTAGTTTATTAGTATGAGGTGAATAAAACTTAAGTTTACCACCATTCAATTGATTAGATGACTTAGGATAGTATACCACACTCAATACTGAATTGGGATGAGTATGTCTATTAATCTTACCACCTTTAACACATCTAGTGGGCCATGCCTTTGATGCATATAGTTTAATCTTATCTATATCAACATTAAATGCTCTGAGATATTCCTTACAGTGAAAAGAGACCTCACTATTTAACCAGTGAAATCTCTTATCATTAAAGAGTAAATAGTCACCGTGATTATCTCCAGAGTAACTATTTGATGTAACAGGGATACCCTCAAGGTACTCAAGCATTTGCTGCTTGGTATCTTGATTAGGTTTTAAGTCTTCATGATATATTGCGGTTGGAAACCAGAGATCAATCATTTAATCATCATATACTAAACATTCTGGCTCGTCAGGATGCATCTCGCAAAATAGTTCAATTGCGTTTGGATCATGGTGATCACCTGCTGCTATCTCTGCTGCATGGTGCTCTGCATACACTTCGAGTTCATGAAGTTCTTCCTTGAAGTGGCGACGTGCAGCAGGATTCGTCTGAGGATCATCAACAAGATCCCTATCTCTTTGAATGTGCTGTTCTATGGTCTGCATTTTGTTTACCATATCGTGTATAGTTATTTATATAATCGGCTACGAATTTCTAGGAATTGAGTCTCTAACAAGGTATAATTTGGTAGTCATACCTGCTTTTCTGTAGATATGTGTGAGTCCCGCAATAATATACTTACCACTAAATCTCCTATCTAACTTAACATCTGTTCCCTCCTCTTGAGAAGAAGGTATTCTAATATCGATGACATTACCTGCTGTTAGAGCAGTATTACCAGCGACAGTTATATCCAACTTAATAGCCTTGAATAAATTATACCTCGCTGCTGCATATTGTGCAACTGCCATTGTGTCGATATTCGGATTTGTGCCGTTGTTAACATTACCATTACTGGTTTGATTCTTCATTCCAGGTAACGCCCTGATCTTCATCCTAGTGGGTAGTGCCTTCTCAATGTCAAAGTTTGTAGGTACTTCAAATGGCATTGTTGACTGATTACCTCCAGGACCATCTACTACCTTATTTGCTTTAGCAAATACCTCGTTACAATTAAGTACCTTAAGCTCACTTATTGTACCACTAGGTGCAGGTGATAGTCCAGTACCTGATACCACACCACCCTCACTGGTGACAGAATCCACTGACTCATTTGCATCTGCCTCTTTCTTATCTCCAGATACAGGTGCATAACTATCCTTCTGTGATGCCAGTGATATACCAATAGCAGATGTCTTATAAGTACCCATCCTCATATTGGATAGATGATTTGCCTTATCAGGATATGTTAATGTCTCAATAGCATACCTCTTATCTGCACCCTCTTGAGCACCTTGCACGTAAGTATATGTGTAGACACCATTCCTAGTTGCTTCACCTTTAGCAATACTATCAATAGATCTAAAGTTAAACCCATTCCTATTTTGCCAGAATAAGAATCCAGACTGTTTATTACCAGCTTTACTACCAGTCAATCTAGTTACCTTATCGGATAAGAAATGAATAGCATCACTAGGTTTCCAGTTAGTTGATATGAAGGTATATTTTGAATGATTCTCAAAATTATATTTGTTTGCCTTCTGTGTACCCTTAGTCTTAAGGTATTCATCACAGATATGCTTTGGTATATTCTCTACATCCTTAGCACCTTCTCCTGGTCCAAATGCTTTGAATACCTTATTCATTTCATCAGCATACATCTCAGGAGATACACAATGTAAGATATACAACTGTCCTCTCTCAGTCTTAGATATACTACCAATCTTATAGACCATCAATTCACAATCTAGATGATCACTTCTAATAGCAGTACCAGTCACCATTTTAAGAAAGACTTTCTCACCACCCTTAAGGTTATGATTCCAATCAATAGCATCTAAGATACTGATGTCACACCTTAGAAAGGAAGACTCAAGGGATTCATGGTACTGGAATTCCAATACCATCTCAGTCATATCATATAGTTTCTTACCATCTGCTGTTTCTAACTGTAACTTCTGGATCTCAAAGTCTCTAGCATTATCAGCATTATAGGTACCTCCTCCACCTGGATTTATACCATACTTAATGGTTGCCCATGCAGTCTTAAGATCGTTAATGTATTCTACTACTTGTGACATTTACATAAACTCCACAGGATCTGTCATAAACTCAGCAATAAGTCCATACTTAGGATATATGAACTTGTCAGCATCATGGTGATGATCACCAGGTATAACAATAGGATTATCTGTAGTCATATCACCACCAGGCATATTCATAGGAGCCTCTCCTTGATCCAACATTATAGTGGATGCACTATCTTGAAGACTATTCTTCAACTTCTCATATCTTTGTTGCTGTGATTTCTGTTTCGCATCTTCTAACTTCTGACCAATATTATCCTTTAATCGACTAGCACCATCAAGCATACTACCACGCTTATCAAAATCAAATACACCACCAGTAGCAGTATCAGCAGCACCTGCTAACCACCTTGCTATACCCTGTGGTCTACCCTCTTCATCCTTTGCACCAAGCATCTTATGTGCTTGCTCTATCTTATTACTAACCTTATTACCTAACCACTTCGCTGCTTTTACTTGAGGTAAGTTATCAAACTTCTTCTTCAACCATCCGAATGCCTTATTCTTCTTAGGTTTAACTAATGCTTTACCACCCTTAGCATATCCTGGTAGAGAATAACCACCCCTCTTAGCTTCACCCCACCTTCTAGCAGTTAAAGAGGAATCCTTTTGAGTAGCAGGAGTATTAAATGGTATTACAAATGCTTTACCACCTGACTTCCTACCAACATACTCTGTACCATGTCCAATAAAGGATGTGGACTTACCATCCAATGATACAGGATAACCTGACATTGGACCTTTAATCCAACCACCTTTTGAAAAACCAAATGGATCAGCTTCAGGTTTTCTATCCTTCTCTTCTTTTTGTATTGATTTTGTGGTTTTAACTTCAGACTTCTGATCCTCATACATCTTCTGAATCTTAGGATCCATTCGCTGGAAATTCCTCTCATCCATCGAACGTGCCATACCAATGGCTGCCATCTGCTGAGGATTCAGTCTATCACCTACTACAGGCATACCTGCAATTAGTGTTGCTTTGAATTTCTTTACAGCTGGTTCACTACCAGGTTTTTCACCACCTCCAGTAGGTTTTTCACCACCTCCACCACCAGGTTTTATCTTCTCATCTTTCTTACCATCCTTACCACCAGTAAAGAGTTTCAATACAGCAGTTAGAGCTTTCATTCCTAAGAATAGTGGTAGGAATAATGTTTTGAAACCAATTCCTATAATCTTACTAATGAGTGGTATATGTGGTTCTACCACTTCCAATATACCTGTTAGGAATGAACCAAGTGTCTTAAAGAATTCTTCTAGTGGTGCCTTTATCTCTGCTACGATACCACCGAAGGTATCACCAATCATCTTAAAGAATTTACTGATAGGTTCTACGATAGGTTCTATAAGACCACCAACTGCTTGACCGATCTTACCACCTGCCAAACCTCCTACCATACCACCAACGGCACCAGCACCAGGAATACCAGTCATCGCACCTAGTTTAGCACCAAGTGCCTGACCACCAGCAGCACCTGCACCAGCTCCAGCTGCCTCAGTATTACTAGCACCACTAGCTTTTGCTGCTGTGAATCCAGCGAAACCAGCACCTAGTCCAGCAGTAATCTTACCTGCTTTAGATGAGAAGAAGTTACCCTTCTTTCCCTGTATCTTCTTAAGTTTAAATTCTTTAAACTTCTGATCCTTACTCTGGAATCCAAATAGTTTCCTAAGACCCCCTACTATACCTCCTATTACCTTCTTCGCACCATCAAGCATCAACTTAGGATTCTTGAGCAGTACCATTCCAGCGAATATAGGTACAGCACCAAGAAGGAACTTGAATATACCAAAGAATCCTTTCAAACTAATAGGATTTTCTAAGAATGATGTAAGACCATCCAGTGACATCCCACCTAGGAATCCTATTATATTAAATACAAACTTACCTATAGCAGCTAGGGTCAGTCCTAACCTAAGTACTTTCTTAGGATTCTTTGATATCCATTCAAATATCTTGAATTTGATTGCGTCCATTAAAAGACCAAACAAATTCCCTAAGATAGCAAATAAACCACCACCTACTTTCTTCGCTGCTCCTATGCCTCTCTCAGCGAAACCAGTCTTCTTCTTTTCTTTTGCCTTCTCTGCCTTCTCTTCCTTAGTATTCCTTAACTGAAATTTCCTCCTCTTCTCTGTCTGTTTATCCTTAAATAACTTTCTCTTTCTATCCTTCTTATCAGTCTTCTCTTCTTGCTTCTGTAATAAATTAGCATTCTTTATCTGACCTCTGACATTATCACGCCATGACTCTAGGTTACTTTGTGTGTTAGCAGCAATACTATTAAGAGTAGAACCTAATGCATTAATACCATTAACTATAGATCTAAGTCCTGTATTTACACTACCCTCAACCTTTGGCAATCTTGCAGCAGCAGTGATAGGTGTATGTTTCGACTGAACACCAGTAGCACCCTTATAAGATATCATCTTATACATGGTTGCTTTTGCTACTTTTGGTGATACTTTTGCCATCTATTAACAGGTGAACATGGGACTAGGACTAGTTGTAATTGCCCTGGTTTTAGTACCAACGCCAACAGTATTTATTACTGGTACAGTAGTCTTTAATATTACTGTCCTAGGTGGTGCTATAACATCTTCCAGATCTGCTTCATTCTTTTGCTTGTAAGCAAACTTGGCATGCATAGCCTCCTGTTTCTCTTGATTCATCTTAATAGTATTATAATCTGCTAACTCGCCACCCATCTCCATTTTTGGTACTTGATAGATGGGTTGTACCTTACCACCCTTAGATGCCTTGAAGAAACCCTTTACCTTACCACCCTTTGCAAAGTTATCAGCTATCCATGACTCACCAACTTTAAGATTATGTCTCTTATAGAAATCTAATGTCCTTTGTCTTCCCTCTTCATCACTTAACCTCTGTGCTTCACTTTCTTTAAAGATAGGATATAGTACCTCTGGTTTAATATGATCAGCTGCACTACCCTCAATAACATCTCTAATAGTATGATGTGGTTTAAGTAACCTCATACTAATCAACTTACCAAGAATATCATCATGGTTCTTAAGTAGAATATGATAATAAATGGATCCCATTACCTCATAGAAGTCCTTCTCTTTCTTCAACTCAACTAACTCACCATTTTTAATATACTCTGTGGTCTTACTGGTAAACTTCTGAAGACTGTATACAAATTGAGGTGGTTCTACATCCGCAGCAGTAAGTTTAACTCTTGTAGGTCCACCACCAGCAAGTGACTGCAACGGTGGTACCTTCTTAGCAGGTTTACCCTTAGTGATCACCATCTGACCACCATCACCAAACTCTTCTAGTTTTACATCCTCACCAGGATCCTTACGTCTTATAATTTTCCATGCGAATCCTATAGGATTAATCATAAAGGCAAATATATTCTTCGCAGCTTTAATAATAAAGGATATAATACCTCCCAGTATTTTAATTACACCACCCAATAACCATGTAATAGGTTTCATAATCCAACCTACTATATCAAACATCACCTTACCAATCTGACCTATGAATTGGAATAAGGTACCAAGATACTCTGTTACACCTGTCTCTTTAGCAATACCAGATATTAAATCCCATGCCATTACAAAGAACTTCTTAATAGGTTCAAAGATAGGTTTAATCACTGGTAAGAATGTCTTACCTACCCACTCACCTAAGAATCCACCTAATGCATTACCAACTATAGGTCCAAATGGTCCTAAGAATGGTGTTAATAATGCAGCACCTATCATTCCTCCTGCTGCCTGTCCAACACCTGCACCTACTGCTTGAGTAGCATCCTCACCACTAGCAATACCCGATGCAATACGAGTAACACCACCTAGTACTGCAATACCTTTCTGCATTCCAGGTTTGATTGCTTGCTTACCAACACCCTTTGCAATATTCTTACCAGATTGCAATCTAGTAGGATTCTTTACTCTCTGATTAAACTTATTACCAACCTTCCTTGCTTGATCGTCTCTACCCTGTGCTCTTAACTTCTTCTGCTGTCTCTCAACTGACTTCTTCTGTGCCTTAAATTCTTTCTCAGTGTATATCTTACCTGTCTCTGTATCCTTATAACCAAACTTACGCCATTGCTCTTGTTTCTTCCATTCCAACTCCTTCATGGAAGTATCTCTAAAGAGATTCTTTACCTTAACACCATCACTGAATAGTTTTAATGGATTTAATAGGTACCTAAGTGTGGCAAAACCTGCAATTAACTGGAAGAATCCTGTAATAGGTGCAAATGCCTTAGCAATACCTTTCTGACCACCTGCACCAAATATATTAGTGATACCTTCAGCAATATTCTTGACACCAAACCCTAGTATAGCGAAAGCAAACTTACCTATACTGAATATTAATCTAAAAACTTTCGCAGCTTTCTTAGCATTATTCCCATCACTCAACCATTTAAAGAGTGCCATCTTAACAAAGATGTCAAATATGGGAGATAAGAAGTTACTCATCATCTCAAAGAATCCCATAGCTGTCTTTGCTACCTTTTCCTTAAGGGGATTCTCCTGTTTCTCTTTAGTTGGTTTCTTCTCTGCTTTATCCTCTTTCTTATTCCTCTGCTCAAACTTGAACATACCTTTAAAACCTTTTGCCCATTTCTGGAACACATTAAGGTCTTGTTTCTCTTCTGCTTTATCCTCTCTTATTTCTTTCCGAGTATCAGATCTTAACCATTCCTTCTCAAATCTGATAAGTTTATGAGTCTCTACTAAATTATTACCTATACTATCAGCAGTTACACCAGTACGATTGATGCCCTTCCGAATACTATTAAAGGATCCAGAGAATGCCTCATCATCTTTGATAGGTCTAATTTTAACGTAACTCTTAATCGCCATTAGAGAGCCATTTTATTCTCGTCTTGTTTTTGCCTCCTCTCTTCCTCTTGAATATGAGCAATAAGAAGGTTCACGTATACATCACGTTCCCACGGTATCATGTCTTCCAACTCAGTCAAAGAGTATTTGTGGTGCTGCATTAATGCAAAGTTAGTCTTGTAGTAATTCTCAAGACTGTCATGCATTAACGCTACTCGAAAAAAGCCGCTAGACCCTCAAGTACCATTTCGCTCTTAACTTTTGTGTTGGGGTTAGTTACCTCTAATGTGTATGATAATTTAGGCATAGTCTCAAAGAATTGCTGAATCTTACCAAACTGGTCTGCATTTAATTCCTCAAGGAAATCTAATGCTTCCTTCTTAGTAAAGGTATCATATACTTCTTCTGAGTCGTATACTTGGTCAATACATCCTGCTGCTAATTCAAATACATCTTCAATGTCAGGATCTTCTGCAAGGTTTTGCTGAATAAAGACATCCAATGAAGGATACTTCATAACAATACCAACATTGTCATCTAATTGAATCTTAGCATTATGATTATCTGGGATATTGACAGTAACCTCACTTAAAGGTATGGTCACATCCACTTGTGTTTTCTCATCATCTGGACAAGTGATTTTAAATTCACTTACCTCACCAACTGCAACAGATCTAATCTTAAGGAAGATATATTCAATCTCGAAGGTAGCGAGATTCTCAACTTTAGATTTTAGATTAGTACAGTTTTTAATTATGGTTTTCACTGCTTTGACCATTTGCTTGTTGTCTTGCGACTCCATAGCAAGGTAGAGTAGTTTCTCTTCCTTAACTAGAAACGGTCTATATGATATTTTTGTGCCTGTGACAGGCAGGGTCGCTTCATACTCAGGTATGGCTAACTTAGGTAAAGGCATAACAATTAATAATTATATTTCTATTTAGGCACCAAACTGAGCTGCATCTGCTTGTGAACCACTAATTCCAACAACACTTAAATCATTGGTAGCACCATTAACATATCTATCTGGTGCATTTGGTCCCATTGCACCATCACCAACAGCATCAAACCTATATCTCTCGTGCTTAAACTTAACGCTAAACTTAACTAAATTCGTTGGTCCATTATTATATGATGCTCCACCCATATCATAGGGCCATGCTCCGAAGAATTGCCAAACTGAATTTACAGAATTAAGTCTCTGTCTATACAACTGTGCTGTATCCGTAACTCCTTCCCAATTAACAGGAGATGCTATCTCCCACTTTGTTATTACAAGGTTAGTAGTATACTCTTCATATATGCCAGACCTATTCTCCATGTCTGGTGCTGCCCAATTCATCCATTGCTCAAAGAATCTACGATGGAATTGGTACTTATCAGAAACAAATGTGATATCTAAATCACCATGCTGCTGAGCTCTAGCATGTGAATATTGTGCACCTTGCCATGCTTGTGCTACTGGTGTATCTAATACCCTTTTTCCAGGTATTACAACTGCATCTGCAAGATAATTAAATGCATTGTTGGCATATCTCCTATCTCTATTAACAAACTGCTCATTTGCTAGTATGCATGTGGGAAGATATAATTTAACACCATAAAGATTCGATCTGGAAGGCTCTGCCTGTCCAGATATGACCATATCCTTAAAAATGTCAAAACTATTAGCACTCATTTGAGTCTACTCCAAATTATACTGCTAGGGACTTCCATTACCCTACCTAGACCTTTTGGTCTGATAACAAATTGTTCAACTGGAAGTGGTGTCATATCTCGCAGCTCTTCTTGAGGTACATTATAAGCACTAGTGACACTAGACATAAAGTATTTATGATGGCAACGCATAGGATATGATATACCACCCGAAGCCCATGTATTTGCCATACTTCTTCTACTATTAGGTCTCAGATAGTGCATATTCCCTCCAGAGAATTGCTTCTTCTGGTAATCTACATCTGTGATTAGTACCATAGGGAAAGTATCCCAGAATTTCAAATCTGGTGTCTGAGCTGAATAATTGAAGAATATAATATCTCCTACAGTGAAACCACCTTCATATGACTCTAATCCATATTGAAGTTGCTCTCTATACCACTGTTTAGACTGTTTTACTCCTTCTGCGAGGTCTTTTACGTCTGTAAAGATACTCATAAGTTTAAATGTTTTTCGGTCAGTATGATAAATTGCATACCTCTATGGGCACAGAAATTTCTTGCTGCTCTCCATTTAGCACTATTTACATTCCAAGTCTTCACTTCTGTTATAAAGGTCCGAGCCTTCTGCGATTTACGTTTAGGGGGTTTAGTCTGTGCAGCTGGTTTAATTTCGATGATCGATTTGGTGACTCTTCCATCCTTAGTTCTGGCTCTAACATAGAAATCAGGATAATAACGGTGAGTCCTGTTGTCCAAAGGACTCCTATAAGGAATAATAATCTCTTCACTGCCCCACTCCAATACGTTAATATTCATGTCACACCAATGCATAAACTTTTTTTCCCACAAACTTCTATAAATAACATTAGTGTGATCACCTTTGTACTTATGTTTATTTGATGGTCGGAAATATCCTTTATAAGACATGGTATTAGTTTTTCCACAAGCAAAACCAATTGGAGTCAATTCAGCAAGTAGTAGAGAGACTATTACGGATGGTGCTGCGTTTCCAACTGAAGTAATCGACTATCTAAAATTTGAAGTCTTTACTCAAAAAGAGAATCAACTTAAAGATACAATATATCTATATTTACCCAAGCAGTTATCTGAGAAACATAATCAAGGTTGGGGTCAGGTAAATTTAGGTCCAGCAGGTAAAGAACTTGTAGGTATTGCAGCAGAAGCTGCTAATGCTGAAGGTGGAATAGACACTGATAGTGTTGCTGAGAAAATAAAAAGTGCAGCAGAAAGTGCAATGCCACAAATAGGTTATGGTGCAGCAAGTAAAGTGATTAATGCTGCTATTAGTGCTACTGGTGGTAATACAAATGTTAGTAGAGAGCAATTAACCTCAATAATTGGTAAGAAGATATTTAACCCATATGCAGAAGCAACCTATACAGGACAAGGAAACTTCAGAGACCATTCATGGAATTGGGAATTAGTACCAAAGAGTACTGCTGATGCAACAACCATATATGATATTATTCAAAGATTTAGATACTGGTCATTACCTGGTCTTAGTGGTGGAAACAAATGGTTAACAATACCAGAATACTTCCGAGTATCAACTGTTAGATATATCGACAAAGGTGGTGGTAAAGAAGAGATTGCCAACCCTGGAACTGGTGGTGCTGGTGGTATTCTAAGTGCAATAATGCAATTCCCAACAAAAATGGTTTGCACTAATGTTACTGTTGGAATGCCAGACTATACATCTCTAAGATCTTCATATGCAGGTTCTAGAGAGATGGACTTTGGTGCTTTGAAATATAACTTATCACTATCATTCAAAGAGACTGAATTCCTTACAAAGCAAACTTATGGAGAGCTTCCAGAAACTCGTCAACAGACCCAAAATGAAAATCCTGGATATACTCCTGAGCAACAGAGCTTCTTAGATCAGGTAAGAGAAATCTTAGGTGACTTTGGTCCATTTAACTCAAATAACATAGCATAATGGCATATTTTACCCATTTACCAAATGTACATGTAAGGACATCTAGTTATCGTCAAAATAACGTAGATCCTTACACTATTGCTAAGAATATCTTTAGAAGGATCAAAATACGTGAAGATCTGGAAGATATAGTATTAGGATTTCAGCAGTATACAGTAAAAAACAACCAGAGACCAGATCAGGTTGCTTTAGAGGTATATGGAAATATGCAATATGACTGGGTTATACTACTTTGCAATAATATCATCAATATCTATGAAGAATGGCCCATGTCTGAAGATGAGTTAGAAAGGTATATTGATAGTACATATGAAGAGGATGCTGATTCTGTCCATCATTGGGTAACTCAGAGAATCACAGATGCAAGAGGACGTATTCTTGTTAAAGAAGACCGCACTGTACCTGAAGATTGGTCATATACAAGACCTGACGGTACTGTAATTCCTAAAGATGAGACCGTTAGACCAGTATCTGTCTATGACCACGAATCACAGAAAAATGACTATAAACGCAATATTTACCTTTTAAAGAAAGATTTCATAACTGGGTTTATTGAAGAATTCTCCAGTTTAGTCGGATATCTTCCAAATAGCGAAACTGACCCAACTGAAGGATCTAAGAAATCTAAGGATACTATCCAAGAGCAGTTTATTACCGTTAAACCGACTTATAACACAAATATCGGTCAAACGAGTTCTGTCGAATTTGCGTCTGAAGCAGATTACTCGTCTAGGACGTTTGATACCTCAGATCCAACTATTAGTGCAGGTGATGTATTATCAGATGGTAGCACAGTAATAACTACAACTACTACAGCAGGTGCAACAGATAATTCAACTACAACTAACCAATATGGGTCTTCCTAGGTATTTTTACTTATCGACCCTACAGGACAAAAAAATACCCCCGATTTTTTCGGGGGTTTTGCTTGTTCAAAAAGTCGAATAATATATCAAAGTGGTCTAACTCTTCTTCTGCACCTTTCCCACTCGATCACGTCTCGTTTCTCCCAGTAACCTGGTATCCATGTGTTGCCATGACCTAGGTAATGACCTGGTACCCAGTATTTCTTAGTGATTGTAACCTCACATCTTCTACGATGTGGTCCGTAATGAGGATGGCGATGATGGTGATCATAATGCCAGTCTTGCCAATGGGGAGACCCATGACTGTGACCATAATGGTAAGACTCCTGAAAGGGCTCCCAGAATTCCTTCCAAGTTAATGCTTCTGCTCTTACTGGTGCAGCAAGTAGTAGAAGT
>Ga0115012_10000843_pt1 | contig 17438 bp, 8 predicted proteins | sample TroAtlMetagenome_FD_88706 | JGI IMG/M metagenome (GOLD analysis project Ga0115012, IMG submission 88706) | Marine eukaryotic phytoplankton communities from Atlantic Ocean - Tropical Atlantic ANT10 Metagenome | ecosystem: Environmental > Aquatic > Marine > Oceanic | place: Tropical Atlantic Ocean...
CACTCAGGGTGCTATTGAAGAAAACATGTTATTCTTACAAAGAGCAACAGCTCTAGACTTTGACAACATGCTATCTAATGTATCTTATGGTGCTCAAGGTGGTACTGCTTATGGATTATTTGAAAATTCAGAAGAAATGGCTTTAAATCTTGGATTTAGTGGTTTCAGAAGAGGATCTTATGATTTCTACAAAACTGACTGGAAATACTTAAATGATGCTTCTACACGAGGTGCTATTGATGGTACTCAGTCTATAGAAGGAGTTTTAATTCCTGCTGGTACTTCAACTGTTTATGACCAAATTTTAGGTACAAACATTAGACGACCATTCTTACACGTTAGATATAGAGCTTCTCAAACAGAAGACAGACGTATGAAGTCTTGGTTAACTGGATCAGCTGGAGGTGCTTACACTTCTAATCTTGATGCTATGGAGGTAAACTTCCTATCAGAAAGATGTTTGGTAACTCAAGCTGCAAATAACTTTGTATTATTCAAAGGTATTTAATTTTTATGTAAAGACAGGGCATCTTTAACTAGGTGCCCTTACTTTACTTTTAACTATTTAATTATATTATATCATGGCAAAAAAAATAACAAATGAAGAGGTAGTAACACAAGAACCCACAGCGGTAAGTGAACCACCTAAAAAAGCAAAACCAATTATTAAAGATAGTTGGGAAATAAAAGATAGAACATATATATTAACTGGACCTCATAGTCCATTGACATATAAAATACCGTCTAGACACACATTAAGACATTCATTATTGTGGTACGACGAAAAAAATCAAGAACAAAGAGAAATTAGATATGCAACTAATCAAAATTCTCCATTTAAAGATGAACAAAAAGGAGAGGCAACATTAGGGCACATAGTTTTTAGAGATGGATCTTTGTTTGTAAATAAAAAAAATCAAGCTTTACAGAAAGTTTTATCCCTCTATCATCCTTTAAAAAATTTAAGATATAGAGAACTGGATGAAGTAGTAAAAGCTCAAGATGAACTAGTTGATTTAGAAATAGAGATCGATGCTTTAAACATGGCAAGGAGTATTGACGTTGATCAAGCTGAAGCTATCTTACGAGTAGAAGTTGGATCTAAGGTATCTGAGATGAGTTCTAAGGAGATTAAAAGAGACTTGTTGATGTTTGCTAAAAAGAATCCAAAACTATTCTTAGATTTAGCAAATGATGAAAATGTACAATTAAGAAACTTTGCAATTAAAGCTACAGAAGCTGGTATTATAAAGCTGAGTTCTGATCAAAGAACTTTTCATTGGGCATCTAACAGTAAAAAACTAATGACAGTTCCATTTGATGAACATCCATATTCAGCAATGGCACAGTTCTTTAAAACAGACGAAGGATTAGCTATCTTTCAATCAATAGAGAAAAAACTTTCTTAATATAAATTAATAAGGGAGGCTCAGGCCTCCTTTATTATAATAATAAACACACATGGCTATAAACGTAAATACGGTATATCAAACTGTTTTACTTATATTAAATAAAGAACAAAGAGGTTATATTACTCCTACCGAATTTAATAGTTTAGGAACACAAGTACAGTTAGAGATTTTTGAAAAATATTTTGAAGATATTAATCAACAAATACGTGTTCCTCAAACCAATACTGATTATGCTGATAGAGTAGTAAATTTAGATGAAAAAATAGCTATATTTAAAACTTTTGGTGATGCTTCTTACGTCACATCTGGTAACCTTTCTTACTGGTTACCACCAACTTCTGATGCTTATGGTAATTCTGTAGAATTCTATAGATTAGGTACTGTATTATACAATAATGAAACAGAAGTACAAAGATTAGATCGTGGTGATTTCTATTACATAGATAAATCTTTGTTAACAAAACCCTCAACTACTTTTCCTGTATATTTATACGAAGATCATAAACTTTTTGTAAAACCAACAACTATTATAACAGATGGAGAGATACAATTAGATTATATAAGAAAACCTAATAGCCCTATTTGGGGTTTTGACGTTGGTACTTTAGGTCAGTATGTAAACAATTCTGCCGAATACAACCCTACTACTGCTCCCTCAGGATCAAGAAATTTTGAACTTCACGACTCAGAGCAAACCAATGTTATATTACAGATCTTAAAATATGCTGGAGTTATTATAAGGGATCCTCAAATAGTACAAGATGCAAGTCAACAAGTTGCTATTAATGAACAAAATGAAAAAAGTTAATAAAACATGTCACAACCAAACGGAGGATTAATCACAGAAACAAATTCGCAATATTATGCAGGTTCTCAAATATTTATAGCAACAGCATCACAAACTGAATTTATTGCTACATTTAATACTGATATAACTTTTGGAAGTAGTGATCCAGCTACTGAGGCTTATAATCAAAACAATTTTAGAATATATACTAGTAATACTGGGGCTTCTGGTACATTTACAGAATATACAACAACATATACGGTAAGTAATAATATTTTTACTCTTCCCGCACAAAGTGCTGGGGTTTACGTTGTTATTCAATTATTGAGTGAAACAGGTGGTAATTATGGAAATAAAGATGCTTTTGGAGAAGTTGTAGAAAAAAATTATGATAGTTATTCTTATATTAAAGTATCCGATTTAGTAAACAATTTTTTGGTTGCATATGTAGGAGCCGGAAAACTTATATCTAGTGTAAAAAGAACAGATGTAATATTTCATACTAAAAGAGCTTTACAAGAATTTAGTTATGATACCTTAAAAAGTATAAAATCACAAGAGTTAACTATTCCTACAAGTTTGAGCGTTCCTATACCACAGGACTATGTTAACTATGTAGATGTTTCATGGATAGATGAAGTGGGTTACAAACATCCAATTTATCCAAACATGATAACAACTAACCCTTATGCTAAACCTATACAAGATACAAGTGGGATAGCAACACAAGACAACGATGGTAAAAATCTTACTGGAACATCTCTTACCGAGGAAAGATATAAATCTCAAAACACAGAAATACTTCAAGAAATCCGTGATGATATAAGTGGAAGACTAATAAGTGACGGTTTATGGGGTATATATGGATATGGAATATATGGTTATGGACAGCTTTATGGTATGCAACCCGAAAGAGCCCAAATCAATGGTTGGTTTACAATAAATGATAGAGAGGGTAAAATGTCTTTTTCTAGTGATTTAAAAGATAAATTAATAGTTTTAGAATACATATCAGATGGTTTAGCATATGATCAAGATATGAAAGTTCCTAAAATGGCTGAAGAAGCTGTTTATGCTTACTTAAGTCACGCTATTTTAGCCAGTAGAATAAACCAACCAGAATATATAGTTCAAAGATTAAGAAGAGAAAAAAGTGCAAAATTAAGAAACGCAAAAATAAGATTATCCAACATTAAATCAACAGAGTTTATTCAGAACATGAGAGGTAAATCTAAATGGCTTAAATTTTAAATAAATGGCGGAAGTTAAAAATTCTTTTATTAAATCCAAAATGAATAAAGACCTAGATGCTAGGTTATTACCAAATGGTGAATATCGTGAAGGAATTAATATACAAGTAAGTAAATCAGAAGGTGCCGACGTTGGAGCGTTAGAGAATGTTTTAGGTAATACTAAACTAGTTGATTTTAAAGTGGAAAGTGGTTGTAACTGTGATCTTGAGACTATAGGATTATATACTGATGAAGTTAGTTCAAATATTTATATTTTTCTAACTGATTATGATGAAACAGTAAATACAAGCAACTACACATATACACCTCAATCATTAAACTATTCCACTACCGCTAATAATTACGTATATATTTATAACGTTTCTACTGGAATTTCTACACAACTTTTAAGTGGTGCTTTTTTAAATTTTTCTAAAAACAAACCTATAATTGGGGTTAATTTATTAGAAAATATATTATTTTGGACAGATAATAGAAATCAACCAAGAAGAGTAGATATAACTAAAGAAAGTGGTTATTATACGACAGAAGACCAAATTTCTGTAGCTACATATGCTCCCTTTCAACCTATCAATTTATATTATAAAAGAGAGGATGCTTTTCTTCCAAATGGAGGTTCGGCTATTACCACTGGTACAGCCCTCGCTGGTCAAAATGTAGTGTTACTAGATGCAGTTAATAGATTGGGTTTAGCTAAAGAACTAGATACCGGTAAAACCCTTATAGGATCTTTAGTTACCTCAGATGTTGTAGGGGCTATACCTGCTAATACTGCTCTCGGCAGTTATTCAAATGGTAATACTATAACGTTGATAAGTCAAACAGCGCTTCCTGGTGCTGAAACCCCAGTAAATTTATTACTAGATCTTCCCCCAGGAACTCAACTTTATTTTAACGAAAATACTCTAACGGACTTAAGTACTCCAAACTACTATGTAACTAGTATGCTAGATGCGAGTAGCAAAATGAACCCCGGTTCTGCAGTTGATTATTCTGCTAATTATCCAGGATACACAACAAATCCAAATTACAATCCTCAGTTCAATGGAGACCCTGATTTTTTAGAAGATAAATTTGTAAAATTTAGTTATAGATTTAAGTACGCTACTGGAGAATACTCTGTTATGGCTCCCTTTACTCAAGCTGCATTTATACCACAACAAGATGGATATTTTTTAGGAAACACCTCACCTACGGGGATGACAACAGATGAACAAGCTACATACAGGAGTACCGTGGTAGACTTTATGGAGAATAAAGTAAATAATATAATATTACAAATTCCAACCCCATTAGATGAGAATAATAACAATATACCAGCTAATGAATTATTTGGTAAATTAAAAATTGATGAAATAGAGATATTATATAAAGAGTCTGATGGTTTAGCTATTAGAGTAGTTGATTCTATATCTTGGGATGGAACAGGTGGTTATGCTGAACTAGGTGGTGCAAATACAGTTATACCTTATAACTATCAAGGAACTAAACCATATAAAACTCTACCCGAAAGTGAAATTACTAGAGTTTATGACAAAGTACCTGTTAGAGCGCTTGGTCAAGAAATAATAAGTAATAGAGTCGTATATAGTAATTTCCAAAACAAACATACTCCTCCCGACACTTTAAATTATAATGTTGCTGTATCTGAAAAATATACTAATTTTGTAGCAGATGATCCTCTTATACCTGCTCCTTTGTACAAAACATCTTCCAGAGAATATCCGATGCACACTGTTAAACAAAATAGGAATTATCAAATAGGTGTTGTTTTATCAGACAAATTTGGAAGATCTTCTTCAACTATTTTATCTTCAGCCACTAACCAATCTACAGACGAGGATGATTTAACTCTATTAGGGGACACTATTTATTTTCCATATAATAATGTATCAAGTACTGATAATACACTTAATAACATTAATGATTGGGCTGGAGATTCTATAAAAGTATTATTTAATTCAATAATACCTAATTTCTCCCCTGATTTACAAAATGGATGGCCTGGATTGTATAACGGTGACTCAACATCAGGAGATTATAATCCTTTAGGATGGTACTCTTACAAAATAGTTGTTAAACAAACTGAACAAGATTATTATAACGTTTATTTACCGGGTTTGATGAATTTTTATCCCCCAATAACTGCCGATCCTGATGTAGCTGGGAGTGTGTCTTATATTACATTACTTAATGATAATATTAATAAAGTACCTAGAGATTTAACTGAAGTAGGTCCAGAACAAAAACAATTTAGAAGTTCTGTACAATTGTATGGAAGAGTTGCTCCGGGATCTCCGGCTCAACCTTTAAACAACTATCAATTTAACCCTATAAATGTAGCTACAGATATTGCTTTATCTGACACAGTAGCCACAATTTCAGATCAGAATGATTTGTTTGATAATACAACAAATGTAAAATTTGGTTCTATATATCAAACCGCGTCTAATCCTTCTGTTGCTAGAGTTTCTATTAGCCAATTAATTGGTTCTGGTCAACCTCCAAATGCACCAGCAGCAGAGACAACCCCGGTTAATACTTGGTTATCAATCTACGAAACTGAACCAGTAGAATCCAAAATAGATATATATTGGGAAACATCTACAAGTGGCACAATTGCAGATCTTAACGAGGCTATTGAAACCGTTGCAGGAATAAAAGGTTTTACAACTGATACTAGTAGTAATCCACCTTCTACATGGACATTTAATTTATTTGAAGATATATCGCCTGATCAATCTCCAAATGTGGCATACAGTGGCACTTATGCTAATGCCGTTGCTAAACCGTTTCATCCATATACTGAAGATAGTTCAGGTTTAAAAACAGCTGTAGCAAATAGCAACATAACGGGATCTGTAGCATCATCTGGAGCAGCCATGCCAACAACACAACAGCCTGGTTTTCAAGTGGTTAACAATAATGGGGATGATGTGTCAGACAAATTTAAATTAGTAAGAAATGCAACAAGTTCTCCAGTAAGTTATCAAATATTTATAAATAATTCTTATTTCTACTTTGGAGCGGATTCAGTAGATACTGATAGTTATACCTTTACTTTTCAAGTAGAAGATCTTGATGGGGATCCTGGAAATATAACTACTTTAACTTTTAACGAAAGATTGTTAAACAAAGCTCCTCAAATACAAGACTGTCCTTTAAACGGTGTGGTAAACCCTGAAGCTGGTAGTTTAGATCTTATTACTCTAACAGCTCAAAATGGTACAAGTGACCCCAATAAAAAAGTACAAGATTTAACTTGGGGTATTGCTTATGGTTTAAACCAAACCAGTGGCTTTACATCTAGTATCCCTGCTTCACTTACAGATGGATTACCTGAAATAACTATAATTTCTAATAATGATGGGTCAGCAACACTCAAAGATGAATCTCAATTACTTAATGTGGGTTACCCTATTACAGTTGCGGTTACAGATGCTGGATCAGCTGACACAACATACCCTCTACCAAATGGTACACCAACTACAACTTGTTCATTTACTATTAATGCAAGTGTAGGATATGATAGTGATATATTAAATACTGATTTTTATGCAGCAAAAAATGTTTGTATAAATCAAGGTCCAGCATCTTCTATTTTTGGGTGGGGTCAATCTACTAATACTGGTTTTTATGATCCTGATTCTTTACCTTGGGAGTCTCAATCTTTTGAAGGAAATGCAAGTATTCAACCTTTCACCTCCAACAATAACCCATCTACTGGTGGAACAGTATTCTTAGGGCCTGATAAAATTGATGATTGTAGTGCTAGTATAACAAGTAATCCTTTTAATTTTTATAACATAAATAGAAATGCTAATATTAGAGTAGGGTCTAGCTTTCAAAATGGTTTACAAGGAGAAAGAAATGATCAAACCTCTAATGCTCAAGGGGGTATACCAGCTAATAAACTTACATCTGGTACGGCATATATTGTAGTAGATTTTGTATTAAAAAATTATTTAGAAGTTCCAACAGGAGGGAAGGGAAGATATCAACCTTCTCTTACATGGCCTACTGTATTGCAATATAGACCAAGTGGTAGTGCCCCATGGTCTGATGCTTATGATATTGAGGGTAAGTTGATTAAATTTGGAGGTGTTCAAATAAACAACCAGGATGTATCTCCTACTAGTTCTTCTTTATTTCTCGGAACAGGGGTATTAGATAATGATGAAGAAAGTTATGCTTCTAATTTTCAATTCCAAGGCGTTGATGGATTTCAATCCATGTACACAGGTAAACAAACAGGTAATGAGGTTGCTCCTAACTCTATAGGAAGAAAAGTTTTTGCTATAGGTAGAAATTCTGCGTATAGAAATGATTTATCTACAGCTCCTGATAGATATGGGGAATACAGACTAGCTGTAAGATATCCTTATAGTGACAATATAAAATCTGATTTAACAGCTATAAATGTTCCTTCTCAAATTGGTAACATTCCAGGTACTAAAGTATTACCTGCTATAGACCCTTTTAATTTATGTCCAGGAACACTACCTAATTCAAGTGGTGGTACAACTACAGAGGTTTCCCAATATACACAACCAACTAGAGCTGTACAAAATCAAAGAGTATTTTTAAGTTATGGAGATTTCTATAATCCAGAACAACTTTTAAATACTTATCAAATATATACAGATTCAGGCACTGATAAACAAATAACACAAATATCTAATCCAACTTCTTATGAATATAGAATTAGCACGGGTTATGATACTAGAGATGAAGCCGCCGCTCAAATTCCAAGTCAACAGGTTTATGCTAGAGAGTGGGCATTTAAATATGTTTCACAACTTTATGCAGATCCAGGGTTAACAACAACATATAAAACAAATATAACTGGTTCTAAATATTTTTCTTATTGTGGTGCTGATAATAACGAATTAAATGTTGTTTGGGGTAATGAGAACTCAAATAGTGAAAACGGAGGTTCTCCAACACCGAGCGCAAGCTCAGTAGTTCAAAGTTTTAATTCTCAGTGGACCGTTAGTGGTCAACCATATGAAAGAAGATGGACTGCTCAGTTTAATGAGTTAGGAAAAAAAGTTCTTCAAACATCTAAACCGTGTATTGGAGCTAGTGTTTTAGATCAAGCTACTAATTTTAGAACTTTAACTAGTGCTCAAAGATTACCTACGGCACCCCCAGCGGGAGGAGTACAATATGGCATGATGAATATAAACAACATGAGTAATTTAGGTACTACTCAATTTTTAGTTACTTTTTCTTCTACAAGCCAAAGTGGTGAAGCATTAATGCAAGCATTAACAGTTTCTTCACCGTCGAAGCAAACGACTTACCCTATAAAAGCCGGGGCCACTTCTCTAGTGATATTTTTAGGTGAAAGCCCATATTCACAGCAATTAAACATAGCATTAACAACAACAAGTTCTACTGTTATATGGCAGACTTTTAATGGTTATGATAGAATTACTTTTGATAATACCGCAACGGATTTATCCGGTGTTGGTTTTCCTCAAAATCGATCAAATTTTTATTGGGTTATAAGTTAGTAATAAGGTAAATAAATAAGTAATAATTAATTATGGCAGCAACAATAGAAGTAAGATATTTTAATAGTTTTATACTTCGTAAAACCGCAACAGATGGAACTCAACCATCTGCTGTAGGATGGAATGGATCTAGAGGTGATGCCACACTAGGTGTTTTGCCTCAAAATATGCATAATTGGGCTGTAGAAGAAGCTAGAATACGTGGTGGTTATAATAATACCTATGTTGGTCAAGGGGTTAAAGCATACCTGGTTGAAGATAGCCCTAATGCTTCTTACAGAATTAATTCTATGATTTATTCTGGTATATTTAATTCTAGAACTGGTATAAATGATACAAATGTCTTCTCTGTGGCTGATGATATAGTAAAAAGTGTAGATCCAGCAAATGGAAGCATACAAAAACTATATGCAGAAGATTCTTGGTTACAAATATTTCAAGAGAAAAAAGTTAGTAGAGCACCTATAGATAAAGATTTAATATATACAGCAGAAGGATCTACTAATGTATCTACATCTAACCAGGTTATTGGAACAGTACAGGCTTATGTAGGTAATTTTGGAATGAGTAAAAACCCAGAAAGCTTTGCGGTTTATGGTAGAAGAAAATATTTTACAGATAAAGATAGAAATGCTGTTCTTAGGTTATCTCAAGACGGTTTAACTGAAATATCTAACTATGGTATGATTGATTTCTTTAGGGATCAATTAGGAGCTCTTGGTGCTGGTAAGTTAGTTGGTGGTTGGGATATATATAACAAACAATACGTTTTATCTATTCAACCTAAAGATGTAGAATTACCCTATAAAACTCTTTCTTTTGATGAACAAGTTGCTGGATGGACTAGTCTTTATGACTATAAACCCGGCATGATGTTAAGTCTTAGAAATCAATTTTATACAACTGGTCCTTCTAGTGTTGGTTTAAATGATACCGCTGGTCTTTATCAACATTATGTTGCAACACAACCCCCTACTAGATGTAATTTCTATGGAGTGCAAAGTAAAGCCTCAATAGAGTTTATATTCAACCCAAACGTTAGCATGTCGAAAGTGTTTAAGACTGTTAATTATGAAGGTAGCAACGGTTGGCAAATAGATAGTTTCTTGTCAGATTCCACGGGAATAGGATATGCCAATATTGACTTTGATAATTTTGGAACTGTAAACACAAATGATAGTATAGGTTTTATTTATAGTTTCAACGAAGGAGCTTATGACAACCATGGGAATACTTTTGTAAACACAAGTACCAGTCCTATAACTGAAAATTCAACACCTCTTATACCACCAATTAATAGAGCTGGTTTTTCTAGGAAAGAAAATAAATATGTAGCAAATTTAGTTAATAATAGCGTTGCTGCTCCTGGAGAAGTAATTTGGGGTGATAAAATGACAGGTATAAAAGGATACTATGCAACGGTTAAAATTTCCACCGATACATTAACAGATCCAGGTGGTATGAAAGAACTTTTTGCAGCTTCTTCAGATTATGTAGAGTCTGCATATTAAAAACAAATTTAATGAAATTTAATGTACGTAAACTTACAGAAAAAGATTGGGATACGCTGGTATCTTGGTGGGAAGCTTGGCCAAAATGGAATGCTCCAGCTCAAGATTTTTTACCAGATAATGGTACAGGAGGTCTTATGATAGAAAAAAATAATATACCGATAGTTACTGGGTTTTTGTATTTTACAAACTCAGATGCGGTTTTATTAGAATGGATTGTATCAAATCCAGAATATAAAGAAAAAGATAAAAAAGAGGCAATTGAATTGTTAATTCAATCTTCAGAAATATTTTGTAAAAATAGTAACAAAAAATATATGTTCTCAATAGGTAGAAATAAATCTTTGATAAATATCCATAAAAAATTAAACTGGTTAGTTGACAAAGATCCTTCATACGAAATAATAAAAAAAATAAATTAAAATGGCAGTAGCAGCAGCAACAATATTCGCTGGAGTTAGCGCCGCAGCAAAAGTGGGTGGTGCTATAGCTGGGGGAGTTAGAGCGGGTAAACAACAACGAAGGGCAGAGCGTAAGGCAAGAACTTTAGAAGCACAAATGAAAAGTTTAGAGAGTAAAAGACAAAAAGTTATGAATCCTTTTGAAGGTGTAACTGATTTGTCTAGTATGATATTTGACACTAGCGATGAACTATCTAATCCCTACAATAGTTTAGGTGTTGCAACTCAAGCTGCTGAGTTTCAAGCTGAAGAAGCTGATATTGCATTAGCTAACACCCTTGACGCTTTACAGTCTAGTGGTGCTTCTGCTGGTGGTGCAACTGCTCTTGCTCAAGCTGCATTACAAAGCAAAAGAGGTATTAGCGCTAGTATACAACAACAAGAGGCTCAAAACCAGAAATTTAGAGCGGATGGGGAAGCAAATCTTCAAACAGCAAAACAACAAGAAGCTATAAGAGTACAGAGTGGACTTTATGGAGAGGCTGGTAGAATGCAACAAGTTGAGGCTGAGGGTAAAAAGTTTGTATATTCAGAAACAGAAAGAAGACAAACAGAAGAATTGAACAGAGTACAAGCTCAACTAACGGGTCAACAGCAGGCCGCCGCCAAATACGAGGGACAAAAAGCGGGCTTTATAACACAAGGACTTAGTGCGGTTGGAGAGCTCGGTAGTGCTGTAGCTGGTGGAATAGAGCAATGGAACGCTGGGTCATCAGGTGCAGTTACATCAAGTGTATCAAGTGGAAGAAATTACACTAATCCTAGCGATTTCTCTGGTTTTACAAATTGGAAACCTTAAATTTTAAAAAATTATGGCAATAATAAATGCACGAAGCACATATGAGAGTCCTTTAACTGTTGTAAATACAGAAGCAAATGATGTATATCTCAGCGCCTTAAAAAGAATGGGTCAAGTAGCTGCTGATGATTTACAGAGACAAAAAGATCAAGAAACTGCAAGACAAAAAGAGGCTAATAAATGGATCCAATGGACTGCTGATAATACCTTAAAGAACCAAGGTAAAGCAATGGATTGGATGAAAGAAGCGGGGGTTAATAATCCACAATTGTCATCTATGATAATGGAGCAGATAAATATAATGAGTGAACTCGAGGGACAAGCTAGAGGTGCTTCATCGCCTGAAGAGCAGAGAGATTTACTAAGACAAGTATCTGAATATAAATCTAGACTTGCTTCTGGGATGGGTGTGATTGGAAAAATGAACGACGCAATAACCTCTTATTCTGAGGATGCTGCTAAATCTCCAAACGCAGAAGGAAACATAAACTTAAGTAATCCAAGGGCTTTAGAGTGGGCACAACAAATGGCTATAATTAGTGGCAAAAACCCAGGCAAAAGCCATTGGTTTATAGATGAAGACAACGATTGGGCAATACATTTTGAAGGTCCTCAATTAAAAAACCCTGGTACTGTAAAAGCTGATGTTTTCTTTGGATATGAACCTGGAATTATACCGGAGAGTACAAAAGATATAAATCAAGCATTAAATGAAATTGGTTTTTACGATGGTGATAAAGTGGCTGCTAAATTCTTAATGACTAGAGATGCTGAAGGTAAACCTGTTCCTAACTATGAATATATAGATGTTGGCGAAGGTAGAGTTCAAGCTATTGTTAAAACAAACATGGATTCTGTTCTTACTAATTTAGTTCCAACTTTGCATTCACGCGCTGATGGTTACGCTAGTAGTTATTATGAAGCTGAAGCTTATTGGGATAAGTTACCTAAAAATATTAGAGACGAAGTTAATAGAGAATTAAAAAGTAAAAATATGTTTCTTCCCTCAAATGGGGAGGATCTGAACGTGGGGAATTTTCAACAATCACAGTTAGATGACAAATCACTGTTTGCAGTAAGACAAGCTATGGTATTACAAGCTAAAAACCAAATAAGACCATTTAACGTAGTTGGTAGTCCTGTGAAAAAAGAAACGTCTCCAGGTGGATCTAATGATTCAAAATCTAATAATAATAATTTCTCTTCAACAACTAATACTTTTATAGATAAAATAAAAAATACGCCAATTAAGGAAATTATCCAACAATTTAGGAATGCAGATACAAATAGCATAATGGATATTGATTATAACGAAAAGAAAAATCAAGTTGTAATAACAGATGGGGATGGCGAGAAAATAACATATGATTTAGATAGTATAAAAGATTTTGATGTTGAAGCTATTGCTTCAGAGACAGGAGACGCAGGTCAATTTTTTATGAGATGGCTTAATACTACGTTGGGTAATACAGAGAAAGAAAGAAAAATAAAAAGTGAAGTATCTGAATTTTTAGCAGCACGAGAGGTTAAAAAAAATACAGAAAGAGATCCAAACTCTGGTAATATTCCTTATTATTTACTAAATCCCGATGGGAAGTAATTAAATTAAACACTTAGTATGTTTGAATATAATGGCACACAATATACTTTAGCTCAAGTAGAAGAGGCAGCTTCTAAAACGAATATGTCCCTTGAAGATTATATTTCTAAATATAATATCACTAAGATTGAAAAAGACGAATCAGCACCTGAAGTAGCACCTCCTGTTGATAAAAATGAAACAGTAAATAAACCTATTAAAACTAGTGTTAGAGGCGCTGTAAGAAAAAGAGAAGTTGAAAAAAAAGAAGAGAAAAAAAGAAATGAAGCTCAAGATTATTATTCAGAATTAGAAGAAAAATTAAAAAACATAGATCCAAAGGATACAGATTCTTTTTTTAAAAATACTTATTTTGATCTTGCTAATATTCCTACTAAACCCGTTCCCGCCCAAACTTTTGGGTATGGTGCTGGTGGCACTACTAATGAACCAATACCAATTCAAGAATACTTAGGTCCTGAAAAATTCAAACAGTATGAACAATTTTTAGAGAAAGGTTCTGCAGGTGTTGTTCCAATAAATGAAGATAATAGTGAAGAGATAGCACAGGCTTTGACTAAAGCTAAAAAAGATGTACGTAAACAAACATCTACAGATTTTCTTAATAACATTCCTACTGACATAAAAAACATAATGCCAAATAGCGCTGGAGAATTTAAAAGCGTTGAAGAAGCTACTGAGTCTTTAAAATTAATTTCTAAAGGAATAGATTTTCAAAAAGAAGATTATGAAAAAAATATAGAAAATTTCAAAAAACAAGATGAAGAGTTTGCTGGTAGAGTTAAAAATATAGAATCACAATTAAAAACTTTAACTAATGATGAAGGAAAATTAGATTCTAATTCTTCTCCTGAAACCATTGCTGAGTATCAAAACTTAGTAGGACAATATAAACAGTTAACCCAGGAATATGAAAAAGCTGGTTTAAATAAACTTTATAATGATTTAATAGTAGAAGGGCAAAATATAAATAGTTCTGTGGAAGATTTTCAATCTAAATTAAAAGAAGCTAATTTAGAAGATAGAAAAGTTATAGAAGATGCTTTGAAATTAGATTATACTTTTGGAACAAGAGCTGGTATAGCAATTGAAGATTTTTTTGCTGGAGGTCTTGTTAATACAGCTTTACTAACAGGACAAGTAGGGGTTCGAGCTGGAGAACTAATAAGAAGTACAAATTTTTTAAATCTATGGGGAACAGATCAATATGATGAAACTCAATATGATGAAGCTGTAAATTTTCTCAAAACAACTGCACAAAATTACAATGCTAAGTTAGCGGCAAGAAGAGAAGAAACAATACCCGAGGCTTATACTTTAGATGATTTAAAAAGAGAAGAAGTTAGTTTTATGGATTGGTTTTCTAATGCTCTTGCTGACAATTCTGCATCTATAATTACTACTTTGGCTACAGGCGGCACAACGGCTCTTGGTAGAGCAGGGTTATCAACAGCAACAACTTCTGCAGCTAGAATAGCTGCTTTACAAACAGCTAAAAAAACTCAACAGTATGGTTTAAGAACAGCCCAAGGTATATTTTTTACTGCAGAAACTGGAGGTAAATATGGGGATATAGAATTAAGTGCCTTAAACGCTGAAAAACAATTACCTTTTTTAAAAGCTCAACTAGCACAAACAGAAGATTTAGAAGAAAGATCAGAATTAGAACAACAGATTGAAGACTTAGAAAATAAGACTAATTACACTTTAATGCAAAAAGCTTTTACTTCTTATGGGGCTGGTACAACAGCAACCGTAGCGGAAACCTTTGGGTCATTACGTTTTGTACAGGGAGTTGGAAGTTCAGTAAACCAAATAGGTAGAAAACAATTTAAAAAAGAATTTTATGAAAATGGGTTTAAATTTACTGGTAATTTAGTAGGTAAAAGCCTTATAGGATTAGGAAAAACAGGCACAAGAGCAGGTGCTATAAACTTAATTGAAGAAGGTCTTACACTTGTAGGTCAAAATACTTTTGATAGATATGTATTAAAAGAAAATAAAAGTTTATTAGAAGGGTTAGATAAAGATTTTATTGCAAGTACTTTAGTTACGTCAATAGGAATGTTTGCACCTAGAGCTGCGGGTAATTTAAATAACCTTTATAAAAATGAATTTCAAACAAGAGAAAACGTATTAGAGAACCAAGAATTAGTTGGCGAATTAATAAAAATATATACAACTAAAAAAACTAATGGTTTAAAAGGAAAAGCGTTAAGAGATGCTAACAAAAGACAAAATGAGATTATAAAAGAATTAGGTTTAAATGATGCCTTAAATTTACATAAAATTCGTTATTTGTCAGAAGAAGAGATAAGGGAGGTAGGAGATTTAAACAGAAGAATACACGAGGTTCAACAAGAATATGGGACTTTAGGTAAAATAGGAGATCCTAGAAATAAAAAAAATCAAAGTGCTTTAGATAGATTAAATACTCAATTGAATGAATTAGTTGATACAAAAGAATCTATATTACATAAAGGAAAAAAACAACATAGAGAAACTATAAAAATATTAAGGGAAAAATATGGTGCAGAATTTAGACAAGCTCGTTCGGAATATTATCTAGGAGTAACTAATTGGGCACAGGATGTTGCTATGTTGTTAATGCCGGAAGACGGAGAGTTTACTGTTATAGAAGATGAAAAAGGGCTTGAGAATTTAATAAATAAATATAAATCCGAAGAAGCAAAGAAGAAAATTAGAGAAGGATATAATCAAGGAAATTATGCTTTTAATATAAATAATGATATAATTATATTTCAAGAAAACACTTATAGAGGCATCGGAGTAGATGTTGCAGATTCTAAATATGCTGCTATTTCTCCTATAGAAGAACTATTTCATATATATAATAAAAGTAATAATATTGTAGATGAAAATGGAGAGTTAAGTGAAGAAGGACAATTTGCTGTAGATCAAGCTATTAATACTTTAGTAGAAAAAAAAGAATTAGGTAGAATAAAAATAAGTGATGAAGATTATAATAATTTAATACAAAGATTTGAATTATATAAAGACAAAAAAGGTAAAAAAGATCACGAAGAATTACTTGCTCAATTAAACAATGCAGTTAGTTTGGGTATATTAGATTTAAATGATTTTACAAATATGCCTTCTTTAAGACAATTAATAAATGGTATATCCAATGATATTTTTGGAGATGCTAGTTGGATGTTACAAATGAATTCATCTGATGATGTTTTTAAATTTATACAAAAATACCAACAAAATATTAAAAGTGAAGTTTCAATTGAAGGAGTTGAAGAAGAAGATGATAAAATAAAAGAATCTAAAGAAGCTTTAGAAATTGATAAGTTAGTTGGTCCTAAAAAAGAAGGTCAATATACAGTTACTAAAGCTCAATGGGATGGTGGTAAATCACAGGAGGTTTTAGGAGATATTTTTCCTTTATTACAAGGATTAATTGAAAGTAAAATACCAATAAAAAAACCACCTGGGTTTTCAAAAGAAGATTTTGTGAGTGGTACTATAGAAGAACTTATTCCTCATATTAGGAATTTTAATCCTGAGCAAAATAATAGCTTATCTGGTTGGATTAATGCATTTTTAAGTAAAAAAATTGGGAATGTCTTAAAAAAAGATGAAGCCGCAACTAAACCTGTTTATGAAACAGATATTACTGAAGCTAGAGGTGTGGCTGTTGAAGAAACACCAACCCCAACACAAGAAAAATCTATTAGATCAAAATTAAGAAGAGATCTTAAAATAGATAAACCACTTATTGATAAAGTTAAACAAGCTGTTAGAAAAACATTTGGTACTAAATTACCAGAAATAGAATCTAAAGAATTTAAACAAGCATTACAGAAAGCTTATAGAACAGAGCTTAAAACTCCTTTAGCAGAGTTATTAGGTACTAGAGAAAATTATAAAAAATTCTTAGAAGATAATTTTGAATCTATATATAAAGCTTTACCACAGGATATTTTAAATAAAAGATTTAGACAATTTGTAGAAGATACAGGGCAAAGAGAAAAAACTCCAGAAGGTAAAAAAATATTTAAGAAAAGATCTATTGATAAACAAGAATTTGTAGATTACTTCTTAGGTCCAGATGTAGGTACATCTACTA
>Ga0115012_10000847_pt1 | contig 17394 bp, 14 predicted proteins | sample TroAtlMetagenome_FD_88706 | JGI IMG/M metagenome (GOLD analysis project Ga0115012, IMG submission 88706) | Marine eukaryotic phytoplankton communities from Atlantic Ocean - Tropical Atlantic ANT10 Metagenome | ecosystem: Environmental > Aquatic > Marine > Oceanic | place: Tropical Atlantic...
CATGGTGCAGTTCACCTGAGCAACACTGAACGGAGCACACTCGATCGATTAGAACGAAACATTGCTGCCTTCGAAGAACTTGTTGAGACCATTCTGGAGAGCAGTGAGGGGACGTTCAGTGAAGCTCAACAGGCGTTAGTCATACGTTTCCTTGAATCACGTGGATATGAAGTGAACACCGTTGATCTCCGCCCACGTATTTTGGCATGTGCTGGAATTATTGGAGCCGAACTTGGCTTCATTTCACCTGCAGAAATTCCAAGAATTGCACCAGGAATTATGATTTCTGACACCCAAGTCGATGCGATTGTTGCCGAACTCAAAGCCTTGGCTGAGGCGTTCAAGCCCGTTGAAAGGACCGAGATTACTGAGCCTGAGATGGAAATTGCTTCATCGGTCGCAGATGCTTCTGACCGACTCAAGTCTGCCCGCAGCAAAATCGATCATATCGATGATTTACTCGCACGTTTGCGAGGATAATCAGCGGCTTGCGTAGAAACTCTGGATGAGTTTTGTGACCCTTTGAATGTCATTGATGTCTCTTGAGATCATGTCTCTAAGAATTTCTTCTCGTTGAGTGACATGCTGTTCGAAGACATCTGGAGAGATTCCTGCAGCTTTGCAGATTGTTTCACGTAGTTTGGATGGAATTCCCGTTTCCTCAATTCGATCGGTTGCAGCGTTGTACTTCCAAATAATGTTCAAGCGGGGTTTGTCACCCTCCATTCCTGCCACCTCTGCCACTTCAGTAATCTTACGAGCGGTTTTCCCGTTGACGTGAAGACGTGCCTGGATGATGATGAGATCAAGACCACTCAACATGATTGGAGGGACGCTCATTGGAGGGTTGATCATCCGTGTCACGGTCTCCTGAGCGGTGTTGGCGTGCAGGGAACCGAACGAGCCATCGTGGCCCGTGTTCATTGCAGTGAGAAGCGTCGCCGCTTCAGGGCCACGCACTTCACCCACAATGATTCGGTCAGGGCGCATTCGCAAACTGGACTTCAGGCAGTCGTTCATGTCAATTTCAGAAGTTCCATCTGGGCGTTCTCGGCGTGTTTCCATTCGCAGCCAGTGGTCGTGATAGACTTGCAATTCAGCCGTGTCTTCCACTGTGAGCAGGCGTCGGTGCCATGGAATGTACATCCCAAGACAATTGAGCGTTGTCGTTTTACCAGAACCTGTACCACCCGCAATGACAAAGTTTGCAGGGCGACTATCGAGGCCTTCAATCCAAACCCACATCATTGCAGCGAGGCGGGTGTTCACCGTTCCGAACTTAATCAAATCAATCATTGTCAATGGATCTTCCTTGAATTTACGAATCGTGAGGGTTGGTCCGTCAGGTGAGACTGGTGGAATGGTTCCATTGACACGGGAACCATCATGAAGACGACCGTCGAAAATTGGAACCATGCCCGGTCCGTCCCCAAGTGGGACATTCGTATAGGAAGCAATATTCTTGGCAATTTGCAATCCAGATTCATTATCGATGATCAGATTGGTCCGACACATACCGAACTTTCGGTGTGCAACCTTGACCTCTTGTTCCCCACCGTTGTACATGACTTCTTCCAAATTATCGTCATCGAGGAGAAGTTGCAAGTCGCCATGTGGATTGGGTTCGGCAACCCCGTCTACATGGTAAATTGGCGAGGGGTGGTTGCCTTCAGTGTAAATCGTCACTCTTCCGTACTGCTCTAAAATTGTTTGAGACATTGTTCATCCTCCAATCATCACTACTGCACCAAGGTAAAGGCCCATGGACAAAGCAATCCAAAGTGGCATCCACCATAGTGCGTCTTTGAAGCGCCCTAACATGCGTCCTGAAACACCGAGGGCAACCGCTGATGCGGCTCCAAAGAAGAGAGAAAAGGTTTGATTGAAACTGTCAATCTGAAAACCGCTGGAAGCTGGGGCGAACAGCCCGACAATGAAGGCGATCAATACAGGGAGTCCGATGGATACGAACATGACGATAAGAAGCCCCCGTCCAAGAAGTTCCTCTTCACGTGTGTTCATCAAATCGTTCAAGCGTTCGTAATCCATAGCGAGGTCTGAAAGGATTTGTTGCAGAGGTGCATCCTGCTCAATAGCGGTTTCAATCAACACCATCACCCTTTGAACCTGAGAGGAACGAGTCTTTGCTGCAAAAGCAGATAGTGCTGCTTCAAACGAAGAAGAATGGCTCTCTTCGAGGGTTTCAAGGAGGAGTTTACCAAGTGGCCCGGGGACGTTTCGAGATTGTTCCATCATGGCTTCTTGAATACCTCGGCCTGCGCCAACGGTATCCGAGAGCCCTTCGAGCAGGCCAGGAAGTGCGTTCTCTATAGAGCGGCGTCTTTTGCGCTCCATCATAGGAGGAATGCCGCCTGCTGCACAGGCAATACCGATCACAGAGAGGTAAAGGAGGAGCGGGCTTCCGTTAAAGGTCTCAAGCAATCCAAAAATCATCGAATCACAACCCTGGGTCCTTTGTATGTGCTTTCAGACCAATTAACATCATACCAATCAACGTGAAGACGAGACCGCCATTGACAACGGAATTGATCATGCCTTGATCGATCGAACCGACAATGGCTTCAGCACCATCACCAAGCAATTGTGGGACCAATCCAACAATGGCGAGAATAATTGGTCCAATCATACCAATTGAGAGCAGGGTTTCAGGAACCGCACCGAGTTCCTCGATGTATTTCTTTACCGATTCAGTTCGCTCATTTTCCATCCTGACGCCTTGCTTTCTCAAGGTTTCAACGATGTCTGTGTTCTGTGTAACGTTGGAATACATAGTGTTGAGAAGACGTCGGTAGCCTTCGGATTCTGCTTTTTTCAGCAACACTTTGAGTTCTTTATCCAAACCACCAGAGGTTCCTTTACGTAATCGCTTCATCATCGACGAAAAATCATCAGAAATAACGCCGTAGCCTCCGCTGCCAATCGTGTGAATAGCAGCTTCAAGACCAACACCTGATGACATTAAGACGTCGAGTGTGCGGATGACGTAGAGAATTTCTCTCTGCTCGTCTAACTTCCGCATCAAGTTCACCTCAAACAATATCTTCAATCAATTCAAACATGAAGGCCTCGCTTGTGCCTTCGTATTCCATTGCAGCAAACAGAACTTTGACGTCCCGTTCTTCAAATGGATCGTGAATGTATGGTTGTCCACTTCTGAACATGCTTAGAATTCGCTTGTAATTCTCAAGATCGACTTCACCTCTCACGGTGTAGACCGTTGATTCAGAGCCCTCGTCATGGAGGTTGTCGCCCTCTTCGCCACGAATGATGGTTCGTGTCAGTCTTCGGGTCAATCGTACGTGAATATCACAATTTGGAATTCGTACCCAATCGGAACTTGTTGTCCCAGTTGCGGGACGAATAAAGAAATCTAATCCAGCCATGTAGTTGACCCCTGTGCTTTGCACATCACTGAGAAGGTCTTCAATGTTGGGGGAGAAACAAATCAGGATACGATTCTAAACCAGCCAAATCGAGGCTCGTGAAGAGTGCCTTCATTGGACAATTCATCCAATTTCGATTCTGCCAACTGACGATCGATTCCACGAGCATCTGCATTGGTCAAGACGGTCTCAAAATCAACTCCATCACCCTGGTCAAGTTGAGCGATAATAGCGACGAGCGTCTCTTTGACATCATCTTCATCAGATGCATCGCTCGAATCAGAACTTTCCAGAGTCGTTTGTGGCGCAGGTGCCGGTTGGCTCGCAGCATCCATTCGTCCTTCAGCGATATCAAGCGCTTGCATCACATTGAGCGTATAGGTCTCCGTGTCAAATTCGCCATAGTGGTTCCTTGAAAGGAGGAGCCCGTCAATCATGTGTTCTGGGACACCAGCTGCTTTCAGGCCCTCTTGGGTCGGTTCTGCAGAAAGTGAATCATTATGGATTTTCATTCGCTGAAGTGTACCTTCAGATGCTCTTGTCAGCCAGAGTGCGTATGTTTTCGCATCAATTTCACAGGCTTCTTCGGGACGAAGAGAAGTGTACACTGCACCTTCATCTGTTTGATACCAGCGTGATTTTGCGGTCATCAACAAAAGCACAGGTTCACCGACTTCCGTTTTCTCGACGAGCGAAAGCGTAAGTTCCCTCATCGATTCCGAGGCGTAATCACCTACGGAGAAGTAATGCAAGCCCGATGGATCTCGCATTTGCCCTTGATAGAGCGTTGAGCCGTTGGATGTTTCTCGAACTTCAAGACGTTCCAAAAGACCTGCTACGATGACACGATTGACCTTTGCACCAAGTTTTGTGATCACAAAGGATGGGTCATATTCGCCAGATCCCTTCTCATTGAGGGTCGCTTCACTGAATTCAGAAGCGAGCATGTGCCATGCTGGTTGTCGTCGTACTCGACCGCCTGATTGCATCATGCCACCCCCCAGTGAGCACGGAGTTCAGTTGCCCGCATTCCTGCGTCTTCCTCCATGATACTCGCACCGTCGGCAAGCATCATTGCACCTTGTTCATCGACAATGGTGCGACCTGTTGCTTTGACCATACGTCCAAGCAGTTTGCTTCGTAGAGATTGGACAAAGGCCATCTGACCATCTTCTTCAACGGCGGCTTTCATCTGATCCTCGTCCATGCCTAAGAGTTCAAGCGTAGCGGCTTTGTTTGTCAGCAACGAAACACTGGAACGGCCATCGTCCATGACCAGCCTCAAACGGATATCGCTGTTCCCGTTGTTTGGCCCATGTTCTGCACATGCGCCTTCACGGAGCACTCTTCGGCATTCAGTACAACGTAGAATGAAACCTGAATCCTCGCGAACACTCACAATAATTGCGCAAGTGGAAACGCCGACACGGCTGCTTCCGTTGGCCAGGTCATGGAGTTCAACCTCGGCTGTATGATTGGTCAAATCAAGGGCATCATCCCAAGGTGTTGATTCAAGGATTTCCACCTGGTCCGTGTTGTCAACGGTGATGTCTGGAATACCTTGCCAAGCCCGAACACGTACGCCCTTAAGCCGGACGGTCACGGGAAGTTGATCTTCTGAAATCGGCAATTCGCTCCATGCACTCATTCGACAGCGCCCGGTTGGGTCTGCAATTTGCCCCGACCACAAGAAGCGTTCTTCACCGTCCCGGGTGAAGGACCTCTTTGCCCATTCAGTAATTTGAACGACGGCGTCAACGTCCCGGGCACCATCTCGTAAGTCGGAGATTGTAAGGACGGTTTGCTGAGACAACGATTCGGCGTCTGCAAAATTCTTGTCATGGAAAATCTCAACCTTCGTTGTTCGACCGAAATTGAGCTCGGGCGTGTCCCTAAAGGTTCGTACCTGAGCACCATCAATTTTCAGTAAGCTGCCAACTTGGTGTTCAAATGGTTCCCAAGAAAGGAAGCCAATTGTACCAGTTTCGTCAGCGATTCTACCTCTCACGATGTCAATTGAACCTGATCCATCTTTTTTGTGGATTTGGTCAGGTCGAGAGGCAAGGATGCGGCCGACAACACAGACGTATCCATCGCTTGGCAACGTATTGATGTCTTGTGGCTCACCGGGTGCTACAACGGGGCGTGTGCCCTCACGTACCACGGCGATGCGTGTTGATTGGTTGATGTTCAGCGACATTCGTCCTTGGTATTCATTCACTGAGGCGCCCTCAATTCGAACGATTGAACCTGGAGCAAGGTTTGCACTTGGACCCCAGTCTTTGTATTCCCAACGTGTCTTTTCTCCTTTCTCTTCCCAAGGATTGTCTTCGAGAAGCCCAAATGCAATTTGCTTTTGTTCACCACGAATGGTTTGCTCACGCATGTTGTGGGAGATGATTTCGACTTCGATTTCGACGTCCTTATCATTGCCATTCAATTCACTCAATTTGCTGACTTTCTTCGTGTTCCTCGGTGAAGATGTTCCACCTTGTGAGGGGCTGCGATTTGTTGGAACTGATTTTTCTCCTTTGAAACGACGAAGGATTGAACGCATGGCATCTTGAGGTGGAATGTAAAATTCTGTCTCGTATTTTGCAAAGGCTTCAGCGATCTCCTTTGGATCTGCATCTGGACATTCTGACAAAATTGCCTTGACGTGAGTTTCATACTTTTCAGACATGAGCTAATCCCCCGTCAGGCGTTTTCGATTGATGCCTGTACGGAGAACAGGCTGCGGGCTTTCGTGCGGATTGGTTGAGTCTATACACTCCCTTGACCTCCATGGAGATGAACAAAGATGCCGACAGGACTTAAACAATACCGTGAGGAATTTTGAACAATCCACTTCACTCGAGAAAATGGTACTTTCTTCATGCTGGGTTGATTCGTAAGCCCTGCATCATCAACACATCTGGAAGGTGCATACTTCCAGAGGAATAGGAGCCCTGGACTTGAACATCGTCGCCCAGTCGAACATCACTAGAGAGGGCCTTTGCGAGATTTCCAGACAAGCCTGCTTGCTTCACCGGACCTAGGATCTCACCTTCGGATACTCGGAGGATGGTGCTGGTCGTGACCGAAAAATCGCCACTCGTTGGATTTGCAGTGTGGGCGCCCATGACGCTATGCACGATGTAGCCGTCTTGCATTTGTTCTAACAGTGCATCTTGTGAATGACCACCATTTTTCGAAACCATTGTGAAATCACTGCATCCAGTTCCTGGTGGAGATTGATGGCCGCCACGGACCGCACAACCTGTGGTCTCAGCATGATCAATCCGTCCCTCTGCGACCTGTTGAGCAGCGTCTCGAGTGGACCACATCGATCCAATCAGGCGTCCCTCTTCAACCAAGGTTTGACGGCGGCTTGCTACGCCCTCGCCGTCACGAGAACTGGCTGATTTACCGCCTTCCATGCGTCCATCATCAATCAGTGAAAGATCGGTAGCAAGGACGACTTCACCTTGTTTTCCTGACCAAAAAGATTCGTTGCGTACCAAACGGTCGCCGCGTAAGGCGGTTGGTACCACCATTGAGAATAATGGTGAGAACCCTTTGCTGGTCATCAACACCGGCGTATCTTGTGGCTCACTGTTGACCTCAATTGGTCCTCGAGTCACTTGGGCCCAATGAACTGCACTAGCGATGCAAGGTGGTACTTGAGCAAGCAATTGCCTTCCAGAATCCCCCTCGTAAGAACTGGTGAGTTCGTCATCAGCATCGATTGAAACTTGCACCCCAAGGCCATGCGATGTTGTAATCCCGGACGATTCGATGCCTTCGCTGGAGAGAATTGCTGAGGCCGTTGCACCAACACCAAGGCCACCACCGGTCACGACGGCTCGCTGATCAAGGGAAGCGACTTCACTGAGGACTGCATCAGCTTGCTCAAGTAAATCCTCAGGGCCAAGATCGAGGATACGACGATCGCAGAGGCCGTTCACTGGATCTGCTTCATCGGCGCTTGGAAGAACAAAACCTTTGATGGCTGGAGAGGCACGGGCAACATCGAGTGCTTGCTGAATTGCAGGGGTTGCAGAGGTTGCATCCACGAGGTAAGCATAGCCGAATCGCCCATCTTCGACAACTCGGATGCCATAGCCCCCTTCACCGCCACCAGCGGCAAGAGATACCTTTCCCGCTTCGATGTCAAGTTGATGACCATAGGATTGGAAAGCGACAACCTCCCATTGAGCAATGCCTTCTTTCTTGCATAGATCACCGATGAGTTTGCACCCTTCACTGATGCGGTCAACTGCGTCATCTGGTAGCATCTTCACCCCACCAAAGCTTCTGAGATTCGCATAATTGGACCACCATCACCAACTGGAACTGTCTGGCCTTTTCCGCAAAATCCAGGGGCAGCAAGCCTTGCATCTTGCGTGAGACCATCAACATCCTTCAGAATTTGTAAGGTGAGGCCGCTGACACTCACATCCTTGAGTGGTTTTGTGAGTTCACCATTTTCGATCAACCATGCTTCTTGTGCTGCGAATTGGAACGAACCGCGTCCGGTGTCGACTTGGCCTCCACGAGACCCGCATGCGTACACACCGTAACTTATGTCCTCAATCAATTCATCCAAATCATTGTGCGTTCCACCTTGAATCAAAGTGTTTGACATTCGCACCAAGGGGTGATGCAATCCATCTTGGGCACGCGCTCCTGCGTTTGGAGTGATGCCGAAATGGTGAGCGGTCTCTCTATGGTTGAGGTATTCAGTGAGGACACCGTTCTTAATCAGACATTTTTCACGTGTATCAAGTCCTTCGTCATCGATTGGATGGGCGCCATAGCCCCCGCGCATTGTAGGATCATCGACCACAGTAACAATGCTGTTGCCGATCGCCTGACCGAGTTTACCGTCGAGGCATGAGTCTCCAGCAGCAACTAAGTCTGCTTCACAAGGATGCCCCAGTGCTTCGTGGATGTAGACACCGGTGAGGTCACGGTCAGCCACAAGAGGAAGTTTACCTGAGGGTGCTCGTTCGGATTTCAAAAGACGAAGGGTTGCGATTTGTGCACTTCGTCCAAGTTCGCCAAGGTCACAAGATTCAATCACTTCGAGTCCGCCTTCGCCCCCATGTCTTGTTCTATAGGAAACAACATCGCCACCATCTCGGCCTGTGACTGTGGCATTGATCAGCGAGCGTTGGAATGACCATGTACGATTCATACCTTCTGAAGTCATCAATTCGGTGTGAAGGTGCTCATCATGCCACCCACACGTGACCGAAACAATTCGATCGTCTTCGGCTGCACTGTCATGCAAGGTCATCAGGTGGTGAAGTTTCGTGTCAAGATCTGTATTTCGCACATCTTTCTTTGGCCTCCAGTGCACTTCATCATCAAAAATTGGAACCTCTGCAAGTGCCACTGGTCGGTCTTTGGACGCCCTACGAGCAGCAACTGCCTTGGCGAGTTTCACCGTTGATTCTACTTGACCGGGAAGCGAGAGGATGTCTGTAGTTGAATGCACACCCCAGGCCCCATCTGCGAGAATGCGCATTGTGACACCGATGTCTTGGCCTGGAATCGCTCGTTCAAGTTTACCATCACGAACGGCTACTGTTGAATCAGTGATGGCCATTAAACGGACTTCTGCATACGATGCTCCGAGGTCTTGTGCATGGTCAAGAGCAGCTTGGATTTTCGTTTGTTGGAGGTAGCGACCTGTGCCAAAGGAACGGTCGTCATTGGGGCTTGCGCTCATCACCATGGAGGTCGGTGCACGCAATAGTGCTTGAACCCTACTCTGATGCGTGCTCAAGAATTGAACTCTGAGGACAGAACATGGCCAATCAAGAGATCACAGGATACGACTGTATGTTCGTCGACTTGAACACCGAGACGTTTCGATCCTTCAATGTTGCATTCAAGCTCGGTATTTTGGATGTCGACGTCCATTGAGGAGGCAAGTTGCAAGGCTTGCCGTTCAAGTTGTTCAACCTCCCCAGATGATGGTGTGGCTGGCATTTCTCCTTCTTTGCCAATCAAAGGGAGGACGAGAAAACAACCAGATTGATCTCCATCTCGAACACCTGCTCGCTTGAATGCTTCCGAGACATGATGTGTACCAGCCATGTAGCGAAGGAACTCTGCGTCGAAAGAACGGGCCAGTGAGGTACCTCTCTGTTGACGCCGTGCGGCACTGTTCCATGCTGTCCAGAGTTGCATATGGCATTGGGCGATGCCTGGGCCGACCAGAACCCAATGTTCTGTTGGTCGATGTTTCAAGAACGCCTTAGTGAACACTCCGGCTTCAACTGGTGAAGTGGAATTCCATGAAAAGTGCGGAAAATCAAATCCATCCATGAGGGGGCGAAGGTGCTGGGAATTTTCAATCATCCGATTGCCGTTCGCCTGACAATGGGACATCGTCTTTGTGAATCTGAGGAGACGAGGGTTGTCCAGTGGCTTGATTCTCTTTTTCAACAACTTTCTCCACTTCAGCCATGATGTTTTGCAACAACACAGGACCCCATCCACGAAGAGCAAGGAGTTCATTTTTCTGTTTTCTTGACATGCTGAGGACATCTTTAGGTGTTCGAAGGCCTAACTTGGACATCTCACGTGCACGTGATCGTCCAACGTGCTTGATGTTGACGAGGTTGAGTAAGTCATGCTTACAACCATGCCTGATCCGTTGCCTCAACACATCAATCATGGTTGATAGTTGATCGATTTCGCCGAGATGGTCCTCTGAAAACACATCATCGGTGAGAAGCACCTGACGGGCAGCTGCGAGGAGCCACCCCATGAGGTCGACGCGGTGGTTGACATCACCCGGACTCACATCCAGATCTGATTCAATTTCCCTCATCGTTTCTTCTTCAATCCATTTTTCAAGCATCCAAGCCGATTTGACATAGCCAAGAAGGCGCTCTGCAAGGGTGACGTCGGTCAACAATTCATCTTCGATAGCGTTGGCCTTGAGCCAAAGCAGTGAATTTGCTTCCATATCGCTGTTTTTGGCCCACAATGAGCTGAAATCTGGCGTTGTTGTTGCGAGTTGTAGCAAACTGAATTCTGTGACTGGGCCGTTTTGCCGGACCAATCTTCGAACTGCACGACGCAACCCTGTACGCAGTTGCGACGCTGAAAGTGGGTCGAGGTACATTTGAGTGACGCGTTCACCCATCATCGTGGCCTCATAGATCATCCCGTGATGATCAACCCCCGAAGGTTCCTCCCAGCCACCAACTTGCGCTAAATCTGTCGCTTTTGTAAAACCAAGCGTGGCTTTTGCGAAAGCAGATCCCCCGCTCGAGGTTTGAGTTGTCAACGAATTCGAGGGGGCTTGCAAATCGACACCGCCCGTGCTTTGAGCAATGGATGCCCAAATTGGCATCTCATCATCCCAATCTTCTTCCAAACCATCTTCTGCGGATTTGTCAGCCCTGCGAGCAACATAGTCATCATCGATACCCACGCGCCGAATGAAGCGTTCTTCTACAAGCCAATCAAGCATGCGATCGAGCTGCTCCTTGAGGTAGGTTGGAGAAACTGAAGCACCCAGGAAGGTCGCCTGGAAAAAGTCCCCAAGCTCACCACGATGACGGAAACCCCCAGCAGCGATGGCGGCTAAAAGATGGGTGCGAAGGGCAGGTTCGCTCGAGAGTTTTGACGAGATTGATTCAACCGGTCCGAAGAAATACCTTTGACTGACATCATCCGCAATCGCCCAACCATCAGTCCCTTTGCAAAGGAGCCATGCCTCTCCATAAGCATCGTATTTTGGGCGTCCAGCTCGCCCAAGCATCTGCCGAACCTCCATCACAGGAAGAGGGCGACTCATCCCGTCATCCCACCGCTTCAAATCCCTTACGAGGACTCGACGTGCTGGTAAATTCACTCCCGCAGCAAGCGTAGGTGTGGCTGTTAAACCAACCAGTAAGCCTTCTTTGAACGCACCCTCAATGGCTTTTCTTTGACCGTGTGTCAACCCTGCGTGATGGAAAGCAACACCTCCTCGAATAGCTGTTGCTAGCCGCTCAGCCATCGCTGTTTGTTGTCGGCCTTCCAAACTGTCCGCAAGGACACCAAGGCGTTTGACCCGGTCTGGGTCATCCTTAGTGAGTCGCTTTAAGACTCGCTTCGAGAGTTTCAACGCTTCAGATTGAGCACTGCGTCGCGTACCCACGAACACCAAGACTTGCCCATCCTGATCGATGGTGTCGTTGACCACAACCCAAGTTGGGTGGGATTTGGGACCCTCAAGGTCTCGCGGAGGTTGCAGGGCATCCCCATCTGAAGACATCGCCGAGGACTGGACAAGACGAGGCTCGAGATGAAGATCGTGGAATGTACTGTATTCCAAAGCCACGGGTCGCCAATCGGAAAGAATCAATGTTGCGTCAAGCCAATTGGCTAATTCTTGACAATTACCAACTGTGGCTGAAAGCGCAATGATTTGCGCTTTTGGCCGAAGGTGACGCAGTCGGGTCAAATTGATTTCAAGGGTTGGCCCACGGGTTGAATCATTCATCAGATGGAATTCATCTGCAACAACAATTGAAACGTTAGCCATAATTTCCGAACGGTTTCTCATCAAGGAATCTAATTTTTCCGACGTACAGACCAAAACATCACACTCGTCAATTTTCTTTGCCTCGGCCGAAGCATCACCAATACCCAAGCCCACAGTTAATCCCACAGCAGAACAGAGTTCGGACAAGTCGTCGAATTTTTCACTCGCAAGCGCTTTCAACGGTACTATGTAGACCGCTTTTGAACCCGGTTCATCCACTAAAATTCGCTTCATTATTCCAATGTAAGCAACTAATGACTTGCCGCTTGCAGTGGGAATAGCCAACAATGTGTTATCCCCACCAAGCACGCTTGACATCGCTTCGAATTGAGGAGGGTGAAGCGTGGAAATACCCCATGAGGTCGTCAAGAATTCCTTGACGTTTTCTGGCAAATCCAGCCGAGAAACCGCTCGCTTCGCCCCCTCCATAGAATCGCTTCTGCGTCAACAGTCCAAAAGGACAACGCTTAATCTGGTTCAATCCGACAGCGCTAAGACCTGCCTACATGTGTCAAGATGCATGAGCGACGATGTAGAGACCATGGTTGACGAGCGACTCTCTGTTTTTGACGATGAACCAGATTTGAACGATTGGGTCGAAGTCATGTGTGGGGCCGCCATGGTTGTCCTTGGTATGTTTCACCTGATTCAACCTGGTGAACTGGTCAATCCTGATGTCATGCGTTGGTTCGCTGCTGCTGTCGTTGCAGCTGGCGGCGTGTGGGCTGGTCATGGATTGAAAGACATGGCTGTCAAAGAGATTCGACGTTCCATCGCTATCCTCGAAATGTCAGAAGCCGAAACTGGACCAGATCATGGATTGATTCGTGATGTTCTGCTCAACCCAGGAGCATACAGCGAATTTCTTCTTGAATCCTATGCTGCTGCCTGGGAAGATGGTATCATCACTGAAGAAGAACTGAAGGAATTGCGTTCCTTCCAAGAAATCTTGGGCATCACAGATGAAGACGCTGCGAAGATGAACCTTGAGGCTGCGATCTCCTCTGCTGCAAAAGATGGAGAGATCACAGAGCAGGAAGAAGAGCAAATCAAGAAGGCTGCAAAGGAAGCAAAAGAGGATGCTGATGCTGTGGTCGAAGACGTCAAGAAGAAGACGAAGAAAAAGAAGTGAACTGGCTTTAGGACCACTTTTCCGAAGACTCAAACATTGATTGAGCGAGGTCTCTGGCCTTCTTTCTTCTCGTGTACTCGATTCGGGCAGAAAGCGAAAGGAACACAAAACCAAGCATTGCGAATGGTGTGGCCATGGGAATCAGTCCTGATGCGTTTCGTAGCCCCAACCCCTTTGGAACGTCCCTCGCATCAAACCCGTCCGAAGGGGTGAACCGTACATCGAGAAGATCGAGATCGCAGTCACAAAGTGTCACGGAAATTTGGTCGGGAAAAAGTGAGGATTGAAGCAGGACCCAGTCATTATTCGAAATTGTGGATGGGCGAGTGCCCCATGCAGGCACACTCACCGAACCTGTCGCTGGAGCAGTCACCATTTCTACATCAAGATGGAAGACGGTAGAAGTGGGCCTCTCATCGACAACCAGAAGACCCTCAAGCATCAGTAGATCGAGTAACAATGAACGCCCGGCGAGAAGGATGAATCGGACCGTTTGATCTTCCAGAAGCCCTTGGTCCGTGGTTTGTACACCTCCTCGTGCAACCTGACCGAAAATAGCCTCATCAAGCCTCAAATCTTCAAGTTCTGGCACCACAAGTTGCCATCTCCCGTCCTCCATTGGCCGAACCTCATCAACTTCCAAACGAAGTTGTAACCGCTCACCATCGAGCATACCCCACGTCGCTCCGGTCTGCTTGACCAGCACCTGTTCAGGCACACCAGGATAGGATACATCCCACAATTGTTGTAATCGATATTCCACGAGTTCATCAAGGGAATATTCCTCATCCAGTTGAACCTCATCAGCCCCCGCCCATAATGGATGGAATACGCCTCCAAGAAGCATCAAAACAACCCCCGGGGCGAACAGACCAAAACGAAGTGAAGTGGATGTTGAATGGCGAAGGCCATCAACACAGAACAGGATCAAAACAAAGAGACAGAGAATAAGAAATCCATAGGTGGTGGTCTCGAGTTGAACAGCACCGTTTTCATCACCGAGTGAAGCGGCACCCACTGGATAAAATGAGGTACCTGAAAAACCACTTGGATCAAGCGGTCCAAGGCCTTCGTAAGCCAATTGACCCGTCCAAGTGTAGGGTTGAAACTTCTCTGCTACACCCCCAAGACATAACGTGTAATCGCCAAGTGGTAAGGCTCGCCAACGGTAGGTGATTCTGGTCTCGGTCCCATCTTCTGAAACAATCACCTCAGGCGCTGGAGCTTCTCTGCCATTGGGCATGAATAAATTTGGCAATTGATGTGGTTGTTCGATTTCTATGGGTACCGCCTCCCATATCACAAAGACGCTCAAGACTTCATGCTGTTCAACTTCAAAAGCCCAACAGTCCCGGTCATTTTCCACAAGTGCACCCTTATGGGAAGTTTCGAACTCAGTCGATTGTGGTTCAAGGTCACTTGAAGGTTCATCAGAGTTTCTCGATTCAATATCTTCCGACCATTCGATGTCGATTTGGAAAAAGGAATTTCCACGCATGTGTAATTCCCAAGTCCCAGGGCGATCGAGGACAAAGGTGAGCCGCAAACGAACCACATCTTCCGGCCACAGTACCCGATTACCGTTCAGATTCAATGGTTCATCTTCGAGAATGTAGGGCTCATTCACAGATTGTCCTGGAATGGGTTGGGCATCAAATTCCCAGTCTGTAACCGATTGACCAAGAATCAGTGATACGTCGAGTTCGGGCCTTGCAGCACCTGTTGCATCTCCTGAAAACCGAAAGTCAATCTCCATTGATGTAAGCACCGAGGGCAATAAAGCAAGTTGATTTTGCTCCGGATCCATATCAAATTCAAACGTTAGACTGCGTGGTTGGGCGGGTGATGCAAATACGGTATCCGAAAGGACTTCTTCACCTATCGGAGTTGGTGTCAAAAGACATTCATCATCTTCCACGCAGGAGAGATAGACATCGGATTGTGCTGTGGTTAACGAAGCACTTACTGATACAAATGGCACCAAAAGTATGGTCGCCATCAGCCCTGCGAGAAGTATCGCAGTGGTACGAGTATTCCTCCGCACCACTGCTTCCATGCCACCCCGACAAGGGCCTCCCGCATCAATTCAATGGTGGTTCTGCTCAAACCTTGTCAGGATTGATTCGATCGGTCAAAACGGTGGAACACACTCTGCATTTGTATCGGCCGCGAGAACGTTTCTGTCGGGGATAGGTTGTATCGCAAGTGGCGCAAACCCAAAGCCAATCCGCTCGACTTCGCCTCATCAATTCGGTGAACTCACGTGCATGTTTTGATGCTCTTCGTCCAGGCCAAGCAGACTCCAACGCCCTGAAGGTGGAATCATGAGCTCTAAATCCGAGAGCATGGATGTATTCATGGTGGAGGACAAATGCGCCATAGGGCCGCCATTCTTCATCCAAGAGGCGTGGATGCAAATCGATCACGTCCACATCTGAAACGCGCATTTGATTGAGATTGACCCCCCGTTTCCAGCGGGTCACGCCATGACGCTGTGTAGCGTTTTTGCGGAGAACCCCAAGAGGAATGTCCCGAAGTTCCTCAATTGGAGCGTCAGCCCATACTGGCATATCCAGCATGATGTCGACAACAGCATCTCTGAGTTCTTTCAGGTTGGCCTTCGCTTCAATGCTTGGCCGCACCAAACCGCTCAACTCCATCGGTGGTAAGCGGGATGGCCTTCCTTCACAGCAACGAATAGCCCTTTGCCTGTGGCGCAAACTTTTCCATCTGCCTCCAAAAGCAACTCGACCTGTACCTTGCTTCCTTCGATAGAAATCACTTGACTTGTGATATGCAAAGGTGTGTCTTTGGGTGTCGGCCTCCTGAGCTGAACGGAGTAAGAGGCAGTCACGGTGCAGGGTGGCTCGTCTGCGCCATCACGGTCCATCAGAGCTACCGCTGCTGTCCAGTTCCCATGGCAATCAAGCAATGTTCCGATGATCCCTCCATTCACCATGCCTGGAAATGCTTGGTGATGTGGCTCCGGGGTGTATTCCATGCGTAGGCCATTCTCAATGCGATGGCTATCAATTCTGAGGCCCTTCTCATTGGCAGGCCCACAACCAAAACAGATGGATGAGGGCGCGTACTGTTGTTGCACTCCGGGTTGGCTCATGGATTGACGGTGAGCGCCAAAGCACTTCTTTTCTTTGCTCTTATCGAGTGAAACAAACGCAGTGTTCATGGGGGGTGCGGTCGTGAGAGAAGCATGGCAGCAAAGAAATCACGTCGAAAGACGAAGGTTCGAGTTGCCCATGAACTTCCTAAACGTAGACGAATCGCTATTCAAGAAGCGATGAATGCGCACAAATTGGAAGACAGGCCAGAATGGGATCGAAGTGCAAATTGGGGCAATGTCAAATTCTATAGAAAGACAATCAAGCCAGGCACTATGCGAACCATATCCCTACCACTTCTCGAAACCGACCTCGGCGATCCTTGGCCAATCCCAGTCACCATCCTGCACGGCATTCGCCCCGGTCCAACCATCACCGTGCTTGGAGGTGTTCACGGTGACGAACTCACAGGGCCATCCGCTTGTACACACTTACTTTCAAACGCATTCACAGATATTGGCAAACCACTCGATCCTGCGCAGATGGCGGGCACAATACGAATTGTGCCAATCATCAATCTACCAGGGTACCGGTCAAAATCTCGATACTTCCCCGATGGCCGTGATTTGAATAGGCAATTTCCTGGAGATTTCAAGGGTTCCACGACACGAAGAGTTGCTGCTCAACTGTGGAAGTATTTGCTGAATGACGTCGACGCTATCGTTGATCTACACAGCGCTGGAAAAGGTAGGTCAAACATGCCACAAGTTCGTGCAGACTTGGCTCATGCTGGTTCGAACATCCTCGCGAAGACCTTTGGAATTGAAATCATTCTTGATTCGAAGCCACCATCCGGATCACTACGAAAAGTGGCGGTAAGCAAGGACATTCCATCGATTACCTACGAGGGAGGTGGGGCAAATTTACTCGATCATGAATCGGTCAATGTCGCCATCCAAGGCGTGGTTAATGTGTTGAAATCTCTCCGCATGATTCCCGGAAACCCGAACCGTCCACGTTTCAGGATGTTAGCGAGTGGGTCTCATTGGCTTCGGTCTGGCGAAGGTGGGCTTCTCGACATGTTCGTGAGTTCTGGTTCTGTGATGCGAGAGGGCGAAGTCATTGCAACAGTTTCCGACCCGGCAAACCCTGGCCTCACCGTTGATATTGTCGCTCCAGAAGATGGATTGCTGATTGGTGCTGCCACGAACCCGTTCACCGCTGCTGGCATGCCAGTTGGACATTTCCTTCCAATATCGAAGCACA
>Ga0115012_10000849_pt1 | contig 17372 bp, 15 predicted proteins | sample TroAtlMetagenome_FD_88706 | JGI IMG/M metagenome (GOLD analysis project Ga0115012, IMG submission 88706) | Marine eukaryotic phytoplankton communities from Atlantic Ocean - Tropical Atlantic ANT10 Metagenome | ecosystem: Environmental > Aquatic > Marine > Oceanic | place: Tropical Atlantic...
GGAACTCAAAATGAACCGAATGCTGGCGAAGTTAATGCGGCGATTGATTCATTATCAAAAGGTGAAATTGGAATTTATTCAGCGGCCGAGGCCTCCTCAAATCCAGCACCTCATAAAAACGCCACGCAAGTATTAGATACGGTTCTAGTCGATAAAAATGAGGCACACGAAAAAAGAACAAAAATCGAAAATATACCTCTACCAAATAAGTCTGTATCATCTGTTCCGGATTTATCGTGGATGGAGTCTGACGCAACATTCGCTACTGAGGTTGCGGTAAAAGAAATACCTCTACCCGAGATGAACAAAGAGGCAGAATCAAAGGAAATTACACTGGAAGAATTAGGACTTATCGAGTTGCCAAATCAAGGAGTTCAGGATGAAACGCCTGAATTGCCTGAATTAGAAAATCTAGATGTCAAGTCGAAAAATAATGTTCAACCAACTCCTGAATTACCCGATATTGACAATTTATTCTAAATCACAAGTTCAATAGATGTTGGGCACATCCATAGTATTGTGTGGACACAGGATTTTGACCTTCATAGCCATTCGAAACATAGCGATGGTATACATGAAGTTGAAGAAGTTGCACAAATGATGAAAGATTCAAATGTCAAATATTGGTCATTAACAGACCATGATACTATCAGTGGTTGGGAGGAGGCAAGAAATGCTGCACATAAAAGAGGTATACATTTTATTCCAGGCGTAGAAATCACATGCTCCCCAGGATTGGAAGCTGACGAAGATGAATTGAACAGACTCGAACGTCAAGGTGCGTCGAAATCATGGCATCTTCTTGCTTATTTTCCAAAGTATAAGGATTCTAACAAGGGAATCGAGAAATTTGAAAAATGGTTGAAACCACTTCAAGAGAGCCGTCTCCCTCGTATGGTTAAGATGGTTGAAAAACTCGAAAAATTAGGGATGCCAATATCTCTAGAAAAGGTCCTTCAAAAAGCAGGAGGATCTGTAGGAAGGCCCCATTTGGCCGAAGTAATGGTTGAAGAGGGGTATGTTCAAACTAAGAATGAAGCCTTTGAAATTTGGATCGGTGATGGGATGCCTGGCCATTATGTTCAGCCTAAGCCGAGTATAGAAGAGGCAACTAAAATTGTTCATTCCGTTGGCGGTTTTGTTTCTTTAGCCCATCCGTTATACTATGGTGTTAAGCCTGAAAAATTAATTCAATATTGTTATGACAAGGGGGTAGATTCTATCGAAGCATTCCATGGCAGTCACCCCGATTCATATCGCTTTGAACTTTGGAAAATAGCTGATGAAAAAGGAATGTCTATCACGTGTGGATCTGATTTCCATGGTAATAACCATGGTCATAGACCTGGTTATGCAGTGGTGCCATTCAAAGATTTGAATATTGATTTACCCTCTTCGAGTAATTGAATCAAGAATCAGTGCAAACTCAAATAAAACTACAACTGGTAATGCAACCAAGAATAGTGAAAGTGGGTCTGGTGGAGAAAGTAAGGCTCCAAGTAAGAATGCTGTGAACCATATGTGTCTGCGATATCCACGTATCTGTTTCCTTTCTAAAACGCCCATTCTAAGAACAAGCAATGTCGCCACGGGAGATTGGAAACCTATAACTGATGCAAGAGCAAGGCTCACTATGAAACCTACGTACCCAGATAAGCGCCACTCTGTCGATAATCCTGCATTTTGAGCGTCATCAGTCAAGTACTGAAGAATCATTGGAGTCAGTAATTCCCATGAATAAATTAAACCACCAATCGCTAATCCCAATATGGACAACAATGTGAGAATGACAGTCGGTCCAACTGAAGGAGGGCGTAGATTTAACTCTGCAATCCTTTGCTTTACTGAATCATTGCCAAGACCTCTCCATACGGCCACGAAAAATAGGTATAACATTACCATGAAAGCCCCTAAACTAGTAGCAATATGGAATTGAAGCAAAATATATTCAACTGGCGTTATTACAATTATATTCACATCATCTGGTAATCTTGAAGGATCTATTAGCCATGAAATAACAGATTTCGTCAAAGGGAAACCGATAATCACGCCAAGAATAAAAATTCCAACAATATATTTTATTTTTGAAATCAAGAACTCTTTTACATCGATTAAAATTTGACCTCCAGGCGATTCTACCAACTCAGCAACTGTCTGAGTGAGTGATTCCTTCTCGGCCATGATTATCCCAAAAGGTGCAAACACATAACTCAAACGATAACTATTCTTCTTCATCCCAAATGTGTGATGGTGAAGAATCGATTAATGAACGCTTATTCAGTCTTAATCTTCTCAATCGATTGATGACAAACATTGTCATCCACAGTGAGGGCAATGATAGTAAAATAGCATTAGCCATTTTATCTTCATGATAATCATTCTCTACTCTAACATCTAAAACTGAATCTGAAGATTCCGCAGAATTGTGTAATACAATGAAATGAAATACATTATGCTGAGTTGTTTTAATTTCTAATGTCCCTCCGGCAGGAATCGAATAATTTTCACCTAAAGTTTTCAGTTCATCCCAATCTATATTCCCACCATCCATGGCTGATACACTCTCTTCAACTTGTAAATATACTACCTCGAGAGTAAGACTATCATCCAAATTAGTTATTTGAGAATCTACTACATCCCCATAACTTATTTCTTGAATTATTTCGAAGGTTGAGTCTTGTGGCCCTAATTTGTAAGAGACTCTTTCATCCGACTGGTCAATTTGGAAGTTTACCGCCATAAGAATAATTGTTAGCATAAATAAGGTCCCAATTCCTTCAATTATCGAATGATTTTTGACTTTAGAACGGGTAATTCCTTTGAAGAAAGAACCGTGATCATTTCTAAGTCTTGGTTGTAAATGATGAATGAAAAGTGCACCTATTCCACCAATTATCATTCCTAATGGGATGTCAATAAACCAATGAATCCCGAGATATAAAATTGAAAAACAGAAAATTATCGTATTGATTAGAATAAATAAATGATATGGCCAATGGTCCCAATCAGACATCTTTCCGCCCTTTTCTTTAACATGGAGATAATTCAAAACCAATATTCCAAATGGTATTGCTACATGTAAAGAAGGTACTGCGTTATCTAACGGGTCGTGTAATGCATAGAAAGAAGTGTATGCCCCATCTTGGTAAAGTAAAGCATCCATGCCTGGTATCCACGAAGATGTCACCTCTACATTGAAGAATAAATAATAAGGAACTGCAAGTGCGTAAATTAAGAGGTAATTCATAGTAACTTTATCAGTCATATCTCTATCTCCGCTATATGCAAAATATACAGTCGTGACGTAGATTAAGAAAAGATAGATGAACAGATAATGGAAATTCAAAATTGCCGTTAGAGTATCATTGTAAAAAAAATCCTGAATTCCTTTAGTGAATTCACCTTCAATTGAGTAAAGCCAGCTGGTCCAATGTCCAACATTCATCTTGATCGGTTCATTAAGAGAATCAGTAATTGATTTCCATCTGATAATAATGATATATCCGATAGCATGTAGATAGTATCGCTTTTCATGGAATTCTTTTATCCAATCTCTTACGGGAATTCTACGACCTTTCATTTTCAATGTGAATGCCCAACAAATAATTGGCGTCAAAAATAGAATCATGTACATCATAACTCTATATGGGCTCATGCCTTTGTCGCCCCTTATGATGATATATCCTTTTTGACTACAAAAACAAATAATGATTGATTAGTCAATGAAAAAATAATATCCAGTATGTACCTTTACAAATAATCACATCATGGAATATCTATGTCGGGAAAGTGGGAACAAGCCCCGGAAAATACCTTGGAAAGTCTCCGACATGGGATTGTTCAGGCTGATGGTATAGAACTCGATATTCGCCTGACCAGTGATAATGAACTTATTGTCCACCATGATTCTGTTGTATCTATTCCAAAAGAGAACTTAGATAGCCGCAGTAAGTGGGTAGAAAATTGGAGTTTAGATGAACTAAAGAATGAGGGGTTCTGCTCTCTAGATGACATATTGAATGATTCCATAATAAGAAAACAGTGGATTGAAAAGGGTAAGATGGTTTGTCTTGAATTCAAAAGGCCGCATCTACTATCCCCTAGTGGTAGGGGGATATTTTCTAAGTCAAGGCAGATAAGTAATTTGAGTGCCGCTATGAAAATAGCAGAATTAAAATTAAAACAAGAAGAAATTCCAAATCAAAACTCGGTCTTCTATTCATTCTACAAAGGTATGAATAAAATAATTGAAAAAGAATCTATTACACGTAATTGGGCTGAATTAATGCCATCTGTACCAACTATTGGAACACGTACAATGAAGAGGATGTATGCATACCCACAGTATTTCATAACCCCATTTTCCCGTCTAGTCAAGAAACATAGAAATTCAGGTTCTTCGATGGTTCCATGTGCAATGGAATATTTCTCACCGATTTATTCACGTGCACTATTTGGAAGAATGGTTGGCCTACAAGGAAAGCGTAGAGAATATCTATCGAGATGTCAAAAGGGAACCCCGACTTATGTATGGCCAACTAAACCCGAATTAGAACACAAAGTATTGAGTGCTGGATTAACTGCACTAAGCGATCACTTAGACCCAAATTTAACTTGGTTGCCAAGTGATAAAGCAAGATGGTTTAATCCTGCGACAATGCCTCTAGATGAAAGTCAAAATTTCATATTGGACAATGCAACTAAAGACCAGCATCTTTCGATAATTAAGCAATTAAAATTAGAAACCCCAACATGGAATGAATGTGACAAACAAAGGAAAATTGAACTGATTAAGTATTGGCGTAAAAAATGGAATTGGCAAATTGATATAGATGATACAATAGCAAAAAGCACAGACTCTCCGCCATGGGAGAGTGTTAGATTAATTGGACATCGGGGTTCGGGAAAAACATCTAGACCTGTAATCAAGTGATTACTCTATATGTCGCAATGTTTGCTGTTCAGCATAATACTTAGGTCGATAAATTGGAACGCCCTTTCCACCGCGGAAAACTGACCTCTCATCAACTATCTGAGCACCTATACCAGCGACTCTTGCCCATCCAAAGAAAGTAGTATAGTAAGTTGGGTCTGTCAAACCAACATGATGCAATAATGCACCACTAGCGATATCGACATTTGCGTTTGGGTTACTTATTTTTGGATTTTCACCTAACACTCTTGGGGCTACTTCTCTAAGTGTTCTTATTATCTTGAAGTTTTCATCATCTGGACATATCTCTTCTCCAAGTTCAAACTGAACGGTTGCACGAGGGTCTTCAACCCTCAAAACTGCATGTCCAAAACCAAATATTGGCCTACCTGCATCTAATTCTGCACGAACAAATGCCTCGACTTCATTGGTATCACTGGTTCCAATCTTTAGAACAAATTCCAAACAAGATTGATTTGCACGACCATGCAATGGCCCTGATAGTGCATTCATTGCACCAGCAATAGAAGAGTAAACTGTAGCCTTACCCGATGCTACTGCCTTGCCTGTAAATGTAGAAAGATTACCTCCCCCGTGGTCCATATGTAATACCAAATAGGTTGAAATTACTCTATTCATAATCTTTCGGTCTACATTTTCAAGACCTAATGTATTGATGAATCGATCTACCAAAGAAAGTGACACATCGTCATCAGGAATATCAGAATCTCTACCCTCTCTGATTCTAAAGATAAGACCCATCAATCTAGGCATTCGGGCGATAAGATTCAATGCGTCTTCTTTCCAATCATCTGTAGTTTCAAACATTCCTAGAGTGTGTATTCCGACAGACAGCCAGTCCATTGGATGACCAAATTTAGGAAGAGTACGTAAGACGGATTCTAAATCACCAGGAATCTCAGCACGACTAGCTAAATCCATTCGAATTTCTTGAGATTGGGAGGCATTTGGCAATTCTTTATTCATAAGAAGATAAACAATATCTTCAGGCTCAAAACTTGCTAATTCCCTTATTGGGTATCCACAATAGTGTACACCTTCAGTTGGAGTGACAAATGAGGTGCGACATGTACCGACTGGAACTCCTCTAAGACCGATGTTCAAATGCTTATCTGTCAGTTCCAGTAACACATCTTCATCAGTCAAATTAATCCCCTTAACATCCCGAGAAACCACTTGTGTATAAAGTCGGCCTCTACAAAAACAAAACAATTTGAATGTTATTTATTTTTATTTGGCCAACTACGAAATCCTTTTGTCGCTTGCCTATCAGAAAATATTTGAATCCTTATTGTGTTACCATCGATTAATATAGCATCATCTGAGGTTAATCCTGGGCATGATTTTTTAACGTCTTTCCATGCTCTTTCAGAAGATAGATTTTCCGACCACCAAGGAAATGCTGCACATTGTTGAGGCCTAACTTGGTAGATGTCACATTGTTTTGAACCATCCAAATAAATACATACATCATCACTTTTGCGACTGTTTAGAATATATCTTCCGTCCAATGTCTTTCGACAATCTCTCTCCAACCAATCTGAGACTTCCATATCAAAATGTTCTGCGATTCTTTTGGCATCATTGGTACTGAGAAACACTATTCCGCCGGGTTCATCGCAACACTTACCACATTCAGGCTGACATGAGAAGGGAACTCCCTTCATCCACCAAGGTGCTTTCATTCTTCTTCACCCGAAACAAGTACGGATTTTGCAGTCAAGGTAGCTGTTTTTTGATTTCCGTCAGGATGAGGAACTAATGTTTGCTTGATTTCTTTAAGTGAATTAATCGCTAAATTATCTGATGATAAAAGGTCATCTGCAGACACTTCACTATCATTGATATTCCATTCACCTTCAGGCTCATGACTATCTAGAATCGAAGAAATATTTGATGATACTTTCAGAATACTTGTCTTTGCAGTACGCTGCTTCTTCTTTCTTCTATTAGCGGGCTTACGAATTAATTTTGCCTCGACAAATTCTGGCAATGGAGGTTTTTCAGGGTCTATCTCTACTAATTTCTCTTCCAATTCCCTCAAGTCATCTGCAATTAGAATTAAATCTTCAAGTGATGCATCACTAGCCCTCTGGGCTAAATCTATCATAGACTTTTCAAGACCTTCTAGAATTATGGAATTTTCATTTAACTCGAGTTCTGCTGAGTGGAACTGGTCATCAAGATTCATTTCAATATCTGTTAAAATATCTGCTGCTTTGCCAAAATCTTCATTCTTTATTCGTGTTCTTTCAGCTACTAAGTGCTTATCACGTTCATGTAAATCTAGGTCAGATGGGGCTTCAGGAGTTAAAGCTTCTAGAGTTGTTTTAACATGCCTTTCCAATAAGTCTGCTTGCGAACTTGATAGTTCTTCACTGTCCCAATTAGGAGGTTCATACTCTTCGGTGAGTTCAGGTAGTTCACTGGTTAATTCTATACCACCTAGTTCATGGTCGCTATAAACAACATCTACAGCGTTGGAAATAAGTCTTTGAGCAATATCTTCAACACGTTCACGTACAATATCATCATGTTCCATTTGTGATTCAAGAGGCATATCAGAAAGTATTGAAGATACATCGTGTGCATCAACAATCTGTTCTCCACTCCTAATTGATGCTGCTAACTTTTCCAAGTTTGAATTTGTAGATCGCCAACTCAACGCATCATGTGTGACAAGGGTTGCCAACTGGCTATCATCTAGAACAATATTCATCGAGATTGATTTTCTTCTGGCAAATAACATCAGACTTCCTGCACTAGGCTGTTTCATTGTAGTTTGAACACTTCCTCGGCACAAATCCCAAAGTCTTGAGGCAGGCCAATCGCTAGGTGAACATGATGAAGTAAGAACAACATGAACATTCAAATTCAATGCATAATCTATCATTTTACCAATTAAATTTGCCAAGAGTTTGTTTTCTACAATCATATCAATATCATCAAATGCCAATAGTCGACATCCGATTAAAGACTCCTGCCACCCCTCAGGGAGTGCTTCTAGTTGCTCGATTTCAACCCCTGATAGAAGGAAGACATGCCCTTCATGTCTTTGCAATATCGACTGTGAAATTGCATGAATCAAATGTGAGCGACCGGTCTCTCTATCTCCGATAATCAACAATGGATTTAGTGCATTTCCAGGCGAATCAATAACCCCTTCAGCCAATTGAGTTGCTCGGCGATTTTCGACAACTGTGACCCAATGTTTGAATGTATTATGTGTTTCAAAACCAAGTTTTTTGGGCCAATCAAAATCTTTAGGAATATATACTGAATGATGATGTGCTGCAAGAGATATTTCTTGCTCGAGTTCAAGATTTGTTAGTTTATCACTCCTCCTTTGACCTTGCATTACACTCTTCCAAATTGGAGTACCTTCGTCGTCAAATCCAACATAATTATTGTCATCTCCAAAGTTAGATTCACTAATATCTTCTAAAGATTCAAACGTTCTTTGCCTTAAATTGGCTAATCTTTTTGCTACAACATCTGATACATCATCGCCATCATTGGCTAGGTCTAAAGAAGGTTTGAATTTACGACTATCTCTTCCTAGAACATGGTCTGCAATCAAATCAAATGTTGGCCTATTTGATACACCAACCCTCTGAAGTAACTTCGTAGTGCGTGCATCTTGAACTGACTTTCTCCCAAGTAAATGATTCAGTTTAGATTTAGAGGGGGTAAAATCTTTTGAAGGTTCTGAGTTATCAGTTTCACTAGATTCACCGTCTAAAGATTGTAAGTGTCGCTTGGCATTATCCAATGCTGAGTGAAGCCTTTGCCTACGATTCATCATTGTCTATCACCTGTTACTTTCTTCAATTCTTTACCCTTTTCATCAAATAATTTTCCCGAGGACTTGGCTGTATTTTCACCTTTAGTCCATTCTTGGTAATGCTCATCAACGGTGGTAATAGTTTGTTTTCGGGTTGCAGATTCTCTAGAAAACTTTGATACTTTTGTATCAACTTTGACCCCTCTTGCCATCAATGGGTTCAACGATGTATCTTGATTTTTATCAATTATTACAGCCAATTGCTGGTGTTTCTTTTCCGATTTCATTGACTTAATCGAAGGATTCTTCTTAGCAGCTTTCTGCATACTTGCTTGAATTAGAGATTTATCAGAAGATTGGTCATTTTCTTTGAAGGTTTTATTGAAGGCATTATCTTGACGTTGAGAGTATTCTGCCAGGTTATCAGAAATACCTAATTTTCTTGCCTTATAAGATTCTAAATTGCCAATATCAGTTAACTCAGCATTATTTTTTACTGCTGCTGAGATTCTACTTTTCGAAATATGCACCGAATCATTATGCTTTTTTGATTTTCGAACTTTTCTCCTCTTCATCCTAATCGGGCTACGAGGCACTGGTGATTTTATTTTGATAGAAACTTTAGGCGCCGGCTCATCTATAAGTTCTATTTCAGATAATGATTGGTTACTATGCTCTGGAATAACTGATGAGTCATTATCATCAAGAACATCATCTAAACTATTATCTCCATATTTCTCATCTTGATCTGATTTCACAATAAATTCCTTACTCGCTTCCTCAAATACTTCCTGAATCGGAGAGATTTGAGGCACTTGTCGTGATTCCTCGCTCCATTGATCAACAACTTGGGCTAAATTTTCACCAGCAGAAATAACATCTTCTTGTTCGATAATTGGACTTCCTCCAACAAGTTCAACACTGGAAGAATGAATTAAATCACCAGTTCTTGATGCATGAAGGTTTAGTTGCTGCTGAATCCACATAGACTCTTCTTCACTAACATCTCTACAAATTGGATGCTCGAACAATGATTCATCTTCCATTAACCATAAATCAACAATGTTTGTCGACAACTCTTCTACTTCTCTTGTAATACTGTGTCTTGTTTTGGATTCAAATGATGAAAGATCGCAAGATAATAATAATGCGTGGTCTTCCATTCGAACCTCATCGGCTATGCTACGAATGAAGTCCATCAAGGCTGAATCATCATTTCTGCTAGACAAGTATTCTAAGCCATCGATAGCTACTATTGCTTGTTTATTAGCCCATAAGAAGTTCAAAATTTTCCTTCTTAAATTTTCTAAGTCTGATGAAATTGCCCCTTCTTCATCACTTGTACTGAGCCAGAGGCAAGAACTAACTGGTATGTCATGTGCTCTATTCAAAATTGTAGGATGAGTTCTAGTGATTATTTGAATCGGCCTTCCATGCCCTGCTAAAGCACCCGATAATTCAACTAAAAGGCTAGAATCATCCGCATCAAATAGTATAACATCTCCTAGATTCAATTGTCTTGTATTGCCTTCAAGTTTCCTTAGTTGTGCTTGGGTTTTCTGTCTTATAAATTCTGGAGCATCGACCGTTGCTTCAATTTCAGGGAGGCGGTTGTCTCTTACCCATCTTCTCGATTGTAATTTTACTTGATTCCACCATTGCCCATCATCGCTTGATTCATTTTGTTCTTGAGAGTAAATATTTGCATCAGGATATAATCTTATGACTTTATCTAATTCCTCTTCTGAAAGTTCATGTAATGAAATTAAAGCATCTATTGCAGTTGCATCACTTTCAATCTCTAACAATGCTTCGAGACCCATTTTAATCGCATCAGACTCATGAATTGCAATTTTTGGCATTCCATCTTGAATAATCACTTGACTAATACGTGGCATCAATTCTTTTGGTTTACGCTCAATACGAATATGTCCAGAAACATTGAGTCTCGACATATCACCTGCAAGTTGCTTCAAAGCGTCGTGTCCACCACGGCGAACTTCTATGACAACCCCCTGAGGTAATTCGACCATTAGATAGACCCCTACGAGTCAAGCCTTCGCTATATGTTCTTGAAAGGTGCGGATGAATTACTGTGAAATGTTGGTTTTTGACACTCATTGAAAATTACCATCATGTGATTGTAAAGTCTAATTGGTCGAATTATTACCCCGTATCATGGCAGAGCAAGGGGGGCTACCCAAAGGCATTCTTCCGTTCCATCAATTGCCAGTCTCCAAGCCACAACGTAATCAATTACTTTTGATGATTTTAACAATAATGACATTAACTATTTTTACATTATTAGCATGGATTTCTTTAGAATTGCCTGTATGGTCTGTGATTGTTATAATAATGATAACTGGATTTATCTCATCTCTTTTCTTACCAAACCAATTGGCCATTCTCAATACACCCTTAGGAGTAAATCTCAATCACCCTTTCTTTGAAGACCAACCGTTCGGTAAAGCGGAAGTTTACATTGGCCTCTCTGACGGGACATGGATAAAACCTGGAAATGATAGATTGAAGTTGGCACGCGATGAATTAATTGGCGGATACAATATTGTCGAAGATAATGAAAATTATACTAGTCTAGGTCATTTTAGTAATTCAAGGAATTATAAAACAATAAACATGCAAGTAACATTGATCAATCAAGCACTTTCTCTTCGAGATGCTGTTAATGATGTCCAAGATGATTTCGAAGATGCACGAGATAGGGAGTCTGAAGAAAGCGGATTACTCGATAGAGAATGGATGGATGAAGAAGAAATGGACATTTCCGGGCCGATTTCTAAAATAATTGGCCGAAGTGAATGAAAAAACTCTTTTTTGCCCTGCATATTCAAAGGCTTAATCGTTTTCGAAAGGTTGTGAATAGGTTATCAAAATGGCAATCGAGACTTGAGTCTCTTGGTTCCAATGAGCGTGACACGCTATTAGGGACCTCCCTTTCCAAATTGTTCACAAAACTACCACTCTGGCTATCACACCCTGCTAACATCGGAGGATTCTATGGATTACTTGTGGCAGTCGCACTCTTACTACCCTACCGCTTTGCAAGTGATGACCACACTGGCTGGTTAGCTGATTGGGGACTTCACTGTTGTTTGTTGCTAGTAGCTTGTTTCTTCCTTGGAATATGCTCTACAATAATAATCAGCATTACTGGAAGATTCCCCACTGCGCCACCCCGCTCAATCCTTTATCCAATGCCGTTTATCGGATTGGCCCTACTAACGATTGATAGAACTGATATTTTGGAGATTCCTGCAATTGTTTCATGGCTCCTAATGCTACTTCCTGGGCCGATGTATGTCCATCTATCTTGGGCACCAAGATGGAGGCTACTATGCATGATTGAAGATGGAAGAAACCCATTTGAGGCAATGGAGGACGAAGAAAAAGAATATGAATCCTTTTCCGAAGATATTGAATCAGAGGATGCCGAGATGATGTCAGTAGTCGATGATTTTGAATCCGAATGATTAGATCAGTCCAACTTCTGGTCCGACTTTTTCGAATATAGATAGAACTTCATTTAGGTCATCTCGAGTAAGACCTGCAGACATCTGAGTTCGAATTCGTGCCTTGTCACGTGCAACCATAGGAAATACGATTGCCCCAGCCATAACACCATGCTTTGCAAGGGAGTTTGTCATAGACTTTGCAACACTAGACTCCCCACACATGACTGGAATTATCGGAGTAGTGGAGACACCAGTATCAAATCCTAAATTTTGTAATTCTTTCCTGAAATAATTTGTGTTCTCCCATAATTTTTGATGATGTTCAGGCTCTTCCATCAATACTTCTACAGCCGCTTTTTGTGCTGCTGCAACACCGGGTGGTTGTGATCCAGATAGCAACCAAGAACGAGAATGATTCAAAGCATGATTTCGAGTCATTTCGCTGCCTGCAAGAATTCCTCCTTGTACACCGAGTGCCTTAGAAAAGGAACCTACTTCAAAATCTACTTTACCTTGTAATTTGAAATGATCAACTATGCCTGCCCCTCCATCACCAAGAACACCCTCTCCGTGGCAATCATCAACATATATCATAGCATCATACTGTTCAGCTAATTTATGAATTTCATCAAGTGGGGCGATGTCACCATCCATTGAAAACACACCATCAGTAATTATCAATTTCCTTTCACTATCTTGGTGCTGTTTCAATACTGCTTCTAATTCACCCATGTCATTGTGTGCATAAACACCACGACTTGCTTTTGTCAATCGAACGCCATCGATAATCGAACCATGATTTAATTCATCACTAATAATTACATCTTGGGGCCCTGATACTAGAGTTGGAATTAAACCTACATTAACTGTATATCCTGCAGAATAAATTAGAGATGATTCTACTTTTTTGAATTCTGCTACTTTCTTTTCTGCCTCCAAATGAATGTCCATAGTTCCGGCGATTGCCCTAACACTACCACTACCTGAGCCGTATCTTCTAGTTGCTGAAATCATGGCTTCGACAACTTTTGGATGCGTGGTAAGATTGAGATAATTATTTGCTGAAAGCATTATTGTAGGTTTACCTTCAATAGTACATCTTGGCTCATTTGAACTTTCAAGAGTTGGAGGTTCCCAAAGTAATGATTGTGAAGATAGTTGTTCATACCTTTCTTTCATCCATGACATATCACCGGGCATAGTCTCACCTATCCATTGCAGTAGTCGATACTTGAAGTGCTTTTGTATCATTTCTTTGAACTTAAAATCCAAGAAACTCAAAAAGGGCGGGCACTTGGGAGGTTTGTGCGGATAAGTGGAATCGTCAGTAGTGGACTTGGTAGAGCACATGTGTTCATGGCTCAAAAGCACTATCAAGACCAATTTGTTGATGTCATGGGCAAAAGTGTCTGGCCTGGAACTCTTAATCTAAGCGTTTCGGGTGTCAATCTAGTAAACTATATCTCATTGAGAATTAAATCCGGCATTGATACCCTAGACGCTGAAAAACAAGATATTGATGATGCAAAGCAAATTTCGATAGAAAATATCGAAAGTTTACGAATTAGAGGATTCCTCAGAGATGGCATCTCATTTGGCGGTGCAACAGCATTCAAGGCTAACTTTACGGCAAATGAAAAAACCGTAGATTGTGCTGTTTTAATTCCTGACTTAACAAGACATTTTGATGTTGTTGAAATCATATCTCCGACTTTCTTAAGAGAGTATTTAGATCTTAAAGATGGGGATACAGTAGATATAGAATTGATTTAGTTTAATCAATTATGTTTTACTATCGGTAATCGCCCGAGATATGCCCACTCATGATATAGCATACTTTTCATTTCTAAGCGTGCTCCGTTTTCCCATCGACTACGCATAGTTCTCTCCAATGCTAAATCTTCTGGAACTTCTGTAAATGTGAATTCCGTGTTTTCTTCCACTGGAATTGGGAATTTCTCCCATGACACTCCCCAAAGAACTAACCAATCAGGTGGAGCCACACCAAAGTCCACTGAAACCTCTGGATTAGCAATAGCATTCTTGATATCTTCTACTTTTAATTCACCTGTACTTAACTTGAATAATGCCATTGCAGTACGCCTAACTTGATTCCAAAGAAATGCTTCGCCTATTATCTCAAATCCAACAGTGCGACCTTGAACAACCCAAGGAGTACAAGAGAATATTTTTCTCATCGGATTTTTCCCCTCTTCCATTCTAGCAAAATTTCTTGCATCATAATTCCCGACAAATAGTTCCAACCATTCGCTAAAAACTTCTCCAGGATCTCGCCAAGATTCTATTCCTTCTAATCGATATCTGTAGACTCGATACTTGGCAATACGGGGATTCCATTCCTCGTCAACCTCATGGACATCTAGGAAAGCAATTTCATCGGAAAGATGGTCGTCAACTGCTCTAATCATTTTTCTAGGTGTTAGAGCATTCCATAAACTGCGTTTAATTGTCACAACGCCACCATTCAATCTAACATTTACTCCAGCATCTGTTCGACTTGATAGCACCAAATTATGGCCTTCTTGACTTTGTTCTAGCCATTTTAGTTGATTGAATGCCTTAATCAGTTCACCTTGAACTGTTTTTACATCAGGTTGAATTTGGCTACCATGAAAACTATCGCCAAGATAACCTATGCGAAAAGCCAGACGAACTAAACCGTCCGTCAAACTCACACCTCAGTCTTCACTGCCAAGAACTTCTATTGCTTCTTCAACGGTGAAACCTAATCCACCTACAGCCCAAAGAAGTGCTTGTTTAAGCCATGGCTGAACTGTTGATGCTTTACGTGAAGGGTCCATTACTTCAATCGCATCTACAAGATTTCTACTGGCTTGATATAGAATATCATCTACTGGAATATCTTCAATTTCCAATTTCTTTGCATATCTCTGGAATTCTTTAACTGCGACTGGAACACGACGGCATTCCAATGCAAATGAAGCAAAATCAGCAATGAATTCTACATTTTCTTCATCGAGTTGCATTGCTTTTTTGTATGACATCATTATTTTACCGCCAGGGATAACGTCATCCTGCTCTTCGGTATTTAGCATATTAGCAAATTCTGCAAAAGTGTGATGCACTATGGCAACATCTGAATGTGATTTTGCTTTGGCTTCCAATTCAGCAACTGCTCCTGCTAAGTCTCCACTTCTAAACAATTCAATCGCTGATTCTAATATCTCTTCACTCATATCAAGTCCTCAATAATCAAGGGGGGGAGGTTTCAGTTCTTGAAAGACTCGCTCGAAAAATTTCAATCTTCTTCAGATTTTGCACCTGTAATTGAGTCTTTCAAATCGCTCAAAAGATTAGATTGGCTGTGCTTTTTATGCATCTCATTTAGTAGCATCTTACACTTTTCCCAATGCCTGATTGAATAGAAACAGTGCTTAGGGTCAGGCCTAACGGTTTTGATTGTTCTTTGATAGGTCATCAAAGCAAAGAAAGAACGAAGAAGCGACTTACCCGCTTTCTCTGCCACAGTATCATCTGCTTTTTCGGTTGAACCAGGCATGGAAACTGCTCCGCCAGCTCCTAGGGTTTCGTCAACAATTCCAACTCCTGAATCGGTCAAAATTGAAACTGTAGCAAAACCACAAACTGTTCCTACTGGAGAACGGTCTACAATAACTTCAGAAATTCTGTCGAATAAAATTCTTCGATGTGCCCTAGATAGAAGGAAACTGTGCTCGAAAATCACAGCATCTGAAGTGATTGCGTAGTGGAAACTGTTTTGATAATAGAATGTTAAAACCCAAAATAGACCACTGTAAACAAGTCCAAATATTGTGAAACTGTATGAAAACGGAATGAAATCCATATCATTTTCCATACCAAACAAGTCTGAGATGAAACCTAGGAAGTCATCGAATTGAATGATGACTGGAGTCACTGCAACCAAAAATAGCCACATAGTGACCCATCTGCCGGATGTTGAGGTGTTCATTAGCCTATTGAGCCATGTGATAAAAAGCATCACGAAAACAAAACTAAATGACATTTGATCGCTAGTAGTCAAATCGATAAATGACCAAACAAGCCCCATAAATCCTTCAGCATCATTGCCAAGAGATTCAACATGACCAAAAATAAAGTGTAGTGCAAGTACGATGCCTCCCAGCACATATAATCCTAAAAAGGCGAATATACTCGGTTTTTTAGTAAGTAAAATTTCTTCTCCATCTATCAAACGGAACGTTTTAGCTAATTTTTCGGCATTTTTTGCTTCTGACTCTTCATTGGTAGTCTTTTCTTCGGCAACTTCATCACTCATAGTAAGCCTCCTAATATGGCTTTAATGACTTATCCACCATGAACCTTCCCCCTTCAAAACTGGAAAAATCAATGAAGAAGGCCCCAAGAATGTTCAGCATTACCTCTAATCCATGAGTAATCTTTGTGAGTCCGGACTCCCGTTTCATCCTCGATTTTCAAATATTTAGTTTCAAGAGGGTACTCATTGTAAGTGAAATGTGAAGTTAGACCACCCCTTGTTGGTTGTTCAAATGTCCAATGTGCTCTATCTACAGCATCGACACGGATCGATATGGTAGTATTTTCATTCCACATCTTGATTATGAAACACGGCAAAGGAGCGTCTGGATGATGTCCATGTTTGCCCTCTGAGCGATTAGAAATTTCTTTTTCAATTTGGACATTGGTAAACTTTTCAGAACGATTATTCTTAGCATCATGAAAAAGTCCGCCTTGTGATAAACTAATATGACTCAAGTCTCGCTTCTTCCAAGGCCTATTATCACGTGCTGTTATTGTGAAACTTAAGTGCGGCAAAAACCAATCTATGTATGAACCATCATCAAGATGTAAAACACCCCAATACCATGGCACTGATGGTGCTTGAACACACACTTTTTGGAAATATGCTGTCCCCTTAACATGCTGATTATCCAAACTACCTTCCACTTTGCAGCCATGTAATCTTAAGATGTCATAACCCATATTCATCGCATAGGTTGCCGTGGCGTGTCTTGCAGTAGACATCGCATCATTCCAAGGCGTGATCTGAAATTTCATAGACTGTGGAACCATTCCAGGAATTGGTTGTTCATCACTGGTCAAATTTAGCCAAAATTCGGATAGGTCACTTTTCAGACCCATAGACAAGTCATCGTCA
>Ga0115012_10000851_pt1 | contig 17361 bp, 11 predicted proteins | sample TroAtlMetagenome_FD_88706 | JGI IMG/M metagenome (GOLD analysis project Ga0115012, IMG submission 88706) | Marine eukaryotic phytoplankton communities from Atlantic Ocean - Tropical Atlantic ANT10 Metagenome | ecosystem: Environmental > Aquatic > Marine > Oceanic | place: Tropical Atlantic...
CACTTCCACGCGGAAGGCAAAGCCATCCACGAGACCGTTGCAAAGCACAAGCGCATCTTTCAGGTCGGATCCCAGCAACGCTCCGACTGGAACTTCCGTCAGGCGGTTGAGATCGTGCGTAACGGACTCATTGGCAAAGTCACTAGCGTGGAAGTTGGCCTCCCCGGAGGCAGGACGGGCCCCGACCGTGACCCAACCCTGAAAGACGCTCCCGAAGGATACGACCGCTGGTGTGGACCGAGCCCGGTCCTGCCCTACATGGAGGCTCGTCACCACTGGTCGTGGCGCTGGCACTCCAACTATGGGCGTGGTCAGCTCATGGACTGGATCGGCCATCACAACGACATTGCCCATTGGGGCCTCGGACTTGAGGCTACCGGCGGCGGCGGCGGACCAATCAGCGTGGAAGCTAAGAACTGGGACTTCTCCAAGACCCCGGACATCTACGATACCGCGTGGCAGTATGACGTCATCTCCAAGTATCCCGGCGATATCGAGGTCAAGATGTCCTCTCGCATTGGTGGCGGCTGTAAGTGGATTGGCACCGATGGCTGGGTCTGGGTCAACCGTGGCCGCCTCGACGCCTCTAACAAGGAATGGGTTAAGAAGGGCTTCAGCGCTGGAAAATGGAAGGGCTACAAATCACCTGGCCACCAGAGAAACTTCATTGACTGCGTGAAGTCCCGCAAGGAAACCATAGCGCCAGCTGAGAACGCTCACCGTGCGATCACGCCCGGCCACATCGCCTACGTTTCGCACGAAATTGGCCGTGCTATCAAATGGGATCCCAAGAAGGAGGCCGTCATCGGTGACGACAAAGCCCACAAGATTCTCTACTCCCTGCCCTACCGGGGTGACTGGAAACTCTAGGCATTAACCCGCCTTCACAGCAGGAATTTCTTCCCTGCTCCAAAGCTCTGGGCCCGCCTGCGCAATGCAGGCGGGCCTTTTTTCCGAGAGGTCGATCACATTAGAATCTAACAGGAAGCACAGACTCATCCGCAGATTCTCTCTTACGTCTGAAGATCCCTTCCATCTCCTCTCGAATGAAGTTCTTTTCTGGTTGGCGCAGAGGCCGGCAGGAGGAAAACTACCAAACGAACTGTCTATTCATGTTCCTCTATCACCGCGCGCTCTACCTTTTCATAGCTCTAGCCACCGTCGAGGCTGAGGAAAGCTCTGATCGGCACCGCATTAAACCTCGGTCCGTCGACAACGGCGGAAGTGTATCTCCTGCCCGGCAGTGGCCGGAGTTGATCCGGATTCATGACCCCGGGTCCCGGGATGATGGATGGGCGAGAGAAGACCTTGACCATACAAACTGGGAGATCATGAAACTCCCAACCCACTGGGAACAAGCAGGACTCCCCGAATATGACGGAGTGGTCTGGTTTCGTCGCACGATTGAGGTCCCTGCTTTGATGGCGAGTGGGGAGGCTACTCTCGAGCTGGGGGCAATCGACGACATGGATGTGACGTGGATCAACGGAAAAAGGGTTGGCGGCCATGAAGAACCCGGAGACCACTTTACCCCTCGCTCTTACAAATTGGGTCCCGGCGCCCTCAAACCAGGCAGGAATAACATCACCATACGCGTGTTCGACCACGGCCATGGAGGAGGTATCGCGCAGACTCACGGAAAGCTCCAACTTAGCGGAAGTGGCCAGAACGTTCCCCTCGCAGGGCCATGGCGTTACAAGGTTGGAGCGAGCTTGCAGCTCCTGCTTACACCCGGACAAAGCCTCTCGAATCCTAGCACTGAGAACCCGTTCGGTGGAGAGTTTTACCTCGAAGCCAACGATGTTGTAGCAATGGCCGGCAGCACAAACATCGTCAAACAGTTCGAGTTCGGATTTCTCGAGACCCTTCTCACTCTCGACTCTCCGGAGCGAGCGTATTTCCGCGATCTGGCCTGGCAGGCAGACACCGTCTATCTCCAGCAGCGTCCAAGAAATTTTGGTTCACATTTCGATCTGCTCCGCCGCATGGGGGCAAGCATCATCATTGCTAATTTCGGACAGATTGAGGCTCTCGATGGAGCCACCCACCTTCCTCAGTTCCTGACGGCATACGGAGAACTTCTTGATCAGTTCAAAAAATGCACCCGCCGTATTGTGCTGGTCTCTCCACACCGATTCGAAAAACCAAGCGACCATCTTCTCCCTGATCTGAGCCAGCGCAATGGGGATATAGCCGCCTACAGTGAGGGCATTCGTCAACTCGCCAAGCAAAGAGGATATATTTACGTCGACCTCTCCCAGGTCGACTCCTCGGGTTGGACAAGCAGTAGTAGCCTGCTCAATGCAGAAGGTCAGTGGCTCTGGGCACAAAACGTCACCTCACAATTGACCGGAAAAGCGCCCAAGGTTCGGACTAAGCACTTTGATCTGTTGCGCCAACATATCCGACGAAAGAATCTTCTCTGGCGTCAGCACTGGAGACCTACCAATTGGTCTTTTCTCTACGGCAACCGGCAGCAAGTCCCCAGCAGCAGGGATCACCGGCCGGGGCAACCTCGTTGGTTCCCGGAAGAGGTCAGGGCCATCATCCCCCTCATCGAACAGGCTGAAGAGAGCATCTGGAAAATGAGAACCCAATCTCAATGAAAAAGTTCATCTTGATTTTCCTTCTGGGGATATGCCCCGGGATGCTGCTTGCCCAACCAAAGAATTATTCGGTTGGACCCGCCCCTCGTGATAACTCGAGCGAGGCCGAGCTCGCTTCATTCAGAATCGCCAAAGGGTATACCGTTTCCCTTTTCGCCTCGGAGCAGGACGGGGTCGCCAATCCCATTGCGATGCGCTGGGGCCCGAAGGGAAGGCTCTGGGTTCTCTGCTCTCTCGTCTATCCGCAGGCCATTCCATCCGAAATCTCCAACGACAAACTTTTTATTTTGGAGGACAGTGACCACGACGGACAGGCCGACACGACTCTGGTGTTCGCAGACAGGCTCGACATGCCCACTGGATTCGCCCTGGGTAATGGAGGCGTCTACCTTGGCCAGGGACAGGACCTCGTCTTCCTTGCAGATACCAACGGGGATGACCGGGCGGATCACCGGGAAGTTGTTCTCAGCGGCTTTGGCACCGGAGACACCCATCAGAATATTAACTCCTTTACCTGGAGCCCGGGTGGAGAGCTGCTTTTCTGCCAGGGCCTGCACAATTTCTCACGAGTCGAAACCCCCTGGGGGATTGTCCGCATGAATGAGCATGGGGTATGGCGCCTCCGTCCCCGCAGGATGCAATTACACGCCTTCCGGGGATGCAGTGGGCAGAACCCCTGGGGACTCTCTCACGGACATTGGGGCCAACCCTTCGCGAAGAGTAACGGGAATGCAGTAAGCGAGCTGCTTCCCGTCATGGTTCACACAGAAAACCGCCATCCCCCGCTCGACATTGGGGGCACACGCATCAAGAGCATGATCTGCGAGATCATTGACTCTCCGGCTCTTCCAGACGAGCTTCAAGGCAACATTGTTATCGCGGGCTATTTTGCACACTTGATCGATCGCCTAAGAATCACCTCTGATGGAGCAGGCCACCGAGGAGAACTACTCGATCCCCTATGGTCTACAGACCATCAAAGTTTTCGCCCTGTGGATATTCAGACAGGACCGGATGGCGCCCTTTATATTGCCGATTGGTACAACCCCATCATCGGTCACTACCAAGCCTCCCTGCGACATCCTGACCGCGATAAGACCCACGGTCGAATCTGGCGTCTGACCGCAGAGAAAAAACGCACTGTCCGGGCTCCCAATTACCACCTGATGCCCACGCGCAAACTGCTTGAATCCCTTTGTGCAGCGACTCTCAAGGAGCGGGAAAGACTACGAATCATTCTCTCAAACCGGTATGCTGATTCAGAAAGGCGTGCTGAAATACATCACGAACTCGCAAACTGGATATCCTCATTCGACCCTCTGGATCCTCATCTGGACCGTCAGATCTTTGAAGCCCTCTGCCTTCACGAATGGTTTGAAATAATAAACCCTGAACTTCTGGAGCGCTTGCTCAGCGCCAGCGATCCACTCGCGCGATCTTATGCGACCCGGGTAGTTGGCCGCTGGCATGATCGCCTTCCCGCACCACTGAAATATCTGAGAGATTCAGTCGCTGACGCTCACCCACGTGTCCGACTGGAAGCAGTAGTGGCCGCCAGTCAACTCATGTCTACCGAGGCGATGGAAACAGCGGTCCTCGCCCTCAATGCTCCCACCGACCGCTTCATTGAAGCGGCCCTCCGTCAATGCGCTCATGCCCTGCACCGATGGTGGTTCACGTCCTTGAAGGAGGGACAACTGGCAATTGATGACACCCGGCACCTAGCCTTCCTTCTCGACCAGACCTCAGGTCGGGACGCCGCCGGCATTGCTCGAACACTCCTAGAAGATACGAGCCTAAAACCATCGAGCCCTGCATTCCCAGTCCTTGCGATGATCCTCGCCACTCAGGGATCCGTGGAAGACCTCGACTGGCTGGTCGCCCAAGCCCATGGTGATCTGCAAAACTCCACCCCCCTGCTGTCTGCGATGCAGGAGTCCGCCTCCATCAGGGAACTCAAACCTCGGAATCCAAGCCTGAATTCACTCCTGACCTCTGCTATTACAAACGGAACAGCTGCCCAGAAGATCCACGCCCTTCACCTGATCGGATATTGGCAACTTCTCGACCTCAGTGAACTGGTCATCACCGTCATCTTCAATACCCGCACCTCCCCGGAAGTTCGCATTGCGGCCCTCAGATCTACCAGCCATTCCCCGAAGATCGCAGAAGACCGGCTCGATGAGCTCAGTAAATTGACTACCTTACCCGGGGACATCCGGATACGCCATGCCGCGCTCGATACACTGACCGCAATGAACGCTGGCAGGGCGGCACAAATCGCAACTGACGCACTCATCGCCGCGGGCCCGAGCGATCCCCTTGAGCCCTACCTGATCCCTTTTCTCACTCGTAGTGACGGAGCCCTCGCCCTGTCCTCGAGCCTCCAAAAAACTGAGCTGAGTCTGAGTCTCCGATCTCGAATCCGTGGAGCACTGGGAGCCGCCGGACTTCATTCCGCTCATCTCGAGAAAGCCCTCGAACCTCCTTCTAAAGGATCCTCTCCTACCATTGGCCTGCCCATCTACAGCCAGCAATGGATTGACTCCCTTGCCGCGGAGGCCAGGAAAGACGGAGATCCCGAGCGGGGTTCAAAGGTCTACCATCGAGATTCCCTGGCCTGTAGCAAGTGCCACGTCATTTCCGGACAGGGAATGGATTTCGGGCCCGAACTGACAGCTGTGGGTGCGGGCTTGCCCGTGGAAATCATCATCGAATCCGTAGTCTGGCCCCGACGTCAAATCAAGGAGGGCTACCTTTCCACTTCTATCACAACTCGGGATGGTCTTGTAGTAAGCGGCCATCTTAAGCATGAGGACAGCCAGCGAATTATCATTGAGGATGCAATTACCCGGAGAAGCAGAATCCTGGCGCCTTCCCAAGTCCAGCACCGCCAAGACGCCGGCACCATCATGCCGCCCGGTTTGACGGCCCAACTGAGTCGTGAAGAGCTCCGGGATCTCGTGCGGTTTCTCTCGGAAAGAAAGGGGAAATAGGACGCCACCCTCTAATCAGGCCTCCAAAGTGACCTTCCGGTCACCTAGTCAGCCGGTTGACTGATCTACCCGGGCCTGCTGAAATTGGTCAGACCTCTAATTATCATATGACCCGTGCGATTCTTCTTCTAGGCCTTCTCGGACTGGCCATCGATCTTGGCTGCGCCCGACCTATCGAAGTCATTGTCTACTCAAAGACTTCCTGGTACCGCCATCCTGAGATTGCACGGATTAACGGCTATCTCGCCACCCTCGGTGCAAAACATGATATTAACGTCAGCATCACCGAGAGCGCGGACGAGCTCAGCGCGCGAAATCTGCAGAAGTATGATCTGATTCTATTTAACAATGCCACTAATCTAGGGGAAAGCCTTACGGTCGAGGAGCGGAAGCCTGTAATTCAATGGTTCAACAATGGTGGCGGCATCATGGTCATGCACGCTGGCATCGTTCAGAATGGAACATGGCCAGAACTTATAGAAATTGCAGGATGCGATTTCCACGGTGACTCCGAATTCATGGAGGCACGATTCCTCGTGGACCCTAAGGCGGAAGGAGATCCTATTGTAGCGGGAAAAAGTAAGGAGTTCAGATACACCGCTGACTGGCTGAACTTCGACAAATCCGTAACGGGACTTCCGGGAGTGGAAGTTCTCCTCCGCCTTGATGAAAAGAGTTACGTCCCGGTTCGAGACCATCCATCCTACACGGAGATGAAGCCAATGGGAGATGACCACCCAATCTGCTGGCGACGCAACATGGGCGATGGACGGTATTTCTATACCGGGCTCGGTCACGATATCAAATCGATTGATACCCCCTTCGGTCGCGCGCATCTCCTTGCGGCAATCAGATGGACCGCTGGTCGTACGAAGTAACTGAGAGATCCCCGGAGAAAAAATCTCTCTTACTCTTTTATCGTTTCATGAATGCCATCCGCCTCGCCATCTACTGCCTCCTGCTCGGACACTCCTCGCTGCACAGTGCACCACCTCCCAATGTTGTCATTTTCCTTGTGGATGACATGGGGTGGGGTGATCTGGGATGCTACGGCAACGAAATCATCCAATCTCCACACCTCGACAAGTTTGCCACGGAAGGGATTCGTTTCACCCAGTGCTATTCGGCCTGTGGAGTCTGCTCACCATCCCGCTCATCAATTCTCACAGGACGCACTCCTTATCGAAACGGCGTCTGGCGCTGGATCCCGGGAGGCCATTCCTGCCACCTTCGAGAAAGTGAAATCACCTTCCCGGAACTTCTGCGAGAAAAAGGCTACGACACCTGCCATGTTGGCAAATGGCACCTCAACGGACATTTCAACAGCACCAAACAGCCCCAGCCGGACGACCATGGATACAACCACTGGATGGCCACCCAGAATAACGCAGCGCCCAGCCACAAAAACCCCAAAAACTTTGTTCTCAACGGGAAACCGATGGGGCTACTCGAGGGATACGCCGCGCCGCTTGTCGCTCAAGAGGGAGTACGCTGGCTGAAAGAGGTGCGCGACCGAGACAAGCCATTCCTCCTCTCGGTTTGGACTCACGAACCCCACCTTCCCATCGAATCTGCAGAGGAGTTCATGGAGCCCTACCTCAACATCAAGGATGAGGGGATCCGACAGCACCACGGCAACATCACACAACTGGATCACGCCTTTGGAATAGTGATGAAAGCTTTAGATAAACTCGGGCTGCAGGATAACACCATAGTTTTCTTCACCTCCGACAACGGCCCGGAGGGAAAAGGCAACAAGGGCCGCACCCGGGGTTCAACCGGGGGGCTGCGTGGTCGGAAGCGGGATAGCCACGAGGGCGGCATCAGGGTCGCAGGGATGGTTCGCTGGCCCGACAAGATCATGCCGGGATCGGTAAGCGATGTCCCTGTGATTGGCTCCGATATATTCTCCACCGTTCTAGACGTGACAGGCATTCCCCTGCCCGAGGATCGCACCATTGACGGAGTCAGCATGGTGCCCGCTTTCGATGACAACCCCGTCAAGCGCCCTGTCCCTCTCTTCTGGCGTAACCACATTGCTCCAGCAACCAGCCACGCGGCCCTCCGAATTGGAGATTGGAAACTGATATCCAATGTCAGCTTCGATGCGTTCCAGCTCTATCAGATTCAGACCGATTGGAAGGAGGAACACAATCTCGCTTCGGAAAAACCGGAAAAGCTCGAGGAGATGAAGGAGACCTTCTTCAAAGTCCTGAAAGGGATCGAGGCTGAGGGACCACTCGACTGGGTGGGCCAATATGGACAGCGCAGAGTAACCGAAAAATCAAACTGATTACCAACCATGAAAAAGCAATTCTACTCCATCCTTATTACAGCCTTTTGCTCGGCAATTGCACTCGCGGATTGGCCGCAATTCCAAGGCCCAAATCGTGATGGAACCTCGAGCGAGTCGGGCTTGCTACGCAGCTTCCCAAAAGAGGGTCCCAGGATTATCTGGGAGAAAGCTCTCGAGCAGGGCTTCGGCGGATGCGCCGTTGACGAGAACGACCTCTTCGTTGTCGACCGGGTAGCGAAGACAAAGGATATGTTGATCTGCTTGGACGCCACTACGGGCAAGGAACGGTGGCGCTACGAGAGCCCGTCAGAGGGAGAGCCTTCATTCCCTGGATCCCGGAGCGTTCCTACCATCAGGAAAGACGCCGTGTATTTTATCGGATCATTCGGACGAGTTCATTGCGTGGATCGGGCTACCAGAAAAGCACGCTGGCAGATAAAAATGTCCGAGAGATACCCAGATGCAGAAACCCCAAAGTGGGGCTACGCGCAGTGCGCACTCGTGATCGACGACATTGTTGTTGTTACCCCCTTTGGCTCGGAGACGGGCGTTGCTGCCTGGCACCGCAACACCGGTAAAGAGGTCTGGAGGAGCGGCCCCATCGGAAGTTCACACTCCTCTCCTACTCTGCTGGAGATTGCAGGAGAACAGCACATCGTCCTGACCACAGTCGTCAATCAGGGAAGCAAGGAAGGCCTTATTACCAGCTATAGACCGAATGACGGAAAGACTCTGTGGCAGACCTCCCATTACTATAACAGGATTCCGATTCCTCCCGTGACCAAGGTCAGCAACACTCTTCTCTTCGCTACCGGAGGCTACGACTGTGGATCCAAGATGCTTTCCATTGAGCGACAGGGGAACAGCTACATGCTGAGTGAAAAATGGTCCATCCAGAAAGGATCCCAGATTCACCCTCCCTTCGTTATCGCCGACCATCTCTATTTCCTCGCCAATGAGAACTCTAATCATCGAGTCGCCACAAAGCGTAAAACCGGGGGACTGAGCTGTTGGTCCCTTGATGGCGAAGAACTGTGGCGCACTGGTAACGACCCCTTCATGGGACGAGGCGCAAGCCTTTACGCCGATGGCATGCTGATAGTCCAGGACGGAGAAAAGGGCATACTGCGCCTTGGGGAAGTCAGCAAAGGAGGCTTTCGCGAGCTTGCCTCTGCAAATGTTTTCGGAAGCGATCTTAAAAAGAACTTTGACCTCAAATTCTGGAGCCCTATGGCCCTCAGCGAGGGACGCCTTTACATGCGAGGACAGAATCGCTTGCTCTGCGTCGACTTGAAGAAATAATATCTGCCTCCTTGGACCTATCATGAGAATCCTTATTTCCCTCTGGCTTGCTACCTGCCTCGTTTCCTTCGCTGCTCAAAAGCAGCCTAATATTGTCTTCATTTTCAGTGACGATCATGCGCCGCATGCGATCGGCGCCTATGATGGCTGGCTGAAGAGCACTAACCCGACGCCCCACATTGATCGTCTTGCATCAGAGGGAATGCTTTTCGACAAAAGCTTCTGCACCAACTCAATTTGCGGTCCGAGTCGGGCAGTGATTATCACGGGGAAACACAGCCACAAGAACGGCTTCATGAACAACGGGAACAATTTCGATGGTTCCCAGCAAACATTTCCCAAGCTCCTGCAAAAGGCAGGATACCAGACCGCGATGTTCGGAAAGTGGCACCTCAAATCGAAGCCTCAGGGATTCGACAAGTGGATGGTCCTTCCCGGACAGGGTCTCTATTACAATCCTGATCTACTGACTCCCGAGGGAAAAACCACCATCGAAGGACATTGCACGGACGTTGTAACTAATCTGGCCGTTGACTGGCTCAAAAAAGGGCGCAATCAGGACAAGCCATTTCTCCTGATGTGTCAGCACAAGGCACCCCACCGCAACTGGATGCCAGCCCTCCGTCATCTGCACTTGTGGGCGGATGAGGATCTGCCAGAGCCTGAAACACTCTTTGACAACTGGGAGGACAACGCCAGCCCGGCACGCTGGCAGGAACTTGAGATCGATGGCCACATGGACCTTCAGTTCGACCTCTTCTACAATTTGACCCCTGCCTACAAAGGGGCGGATAGGAAGGGCATGTTTGACAAGTCTGCATGGCGCAACATGTCACGGATGACACCCACACAACTGACCGCATGGCGTGACCATTACGCACCGCGTGATGCAGAGCTCAAGAAAGCAAACCTCAAGGGTAAAGACCTTGTTCGCTGGAAATACCAGCGATACGCAAAGAATTACCTCCGTTCCGTTCGAGGTGTCGATGAAAGCGTCGGGACCTTGATGCGGACGCTGGATGATATGGGAATCTCCGACAATACCATAGTAGTTTACTCCTCGGACCAAGGATTCTACATCGGGGATCATGGCTGGTTCGATAAGCGCTGGATGTACGAAGAGTCTCTTTTGATGCCTCTGATCATCAAGTGGCCGGGGGTGACAAAACCCGGTTCGCGCGATAAAGAACACATGGTTCAGAATCTCGACTACGCCGAAACCTTTTTGGAAGCCGCAGGAGTAGCAATTCCAGATGACATGCAGGGCCGCTCCCTTGTGCCACTCCTCAAGGGACAGAGCCCGAAAGAATGGCGGGATAGCATTTATTATCACTACTATGAATACCCGAGCGTCCATCAGGTGCCTCGACACAACGGAATTAGAACTGAGAGATATAAGCTCATCCAGTTCTACGAATTCGGTGAGTGGGAATTTTACGATCTTAAAGAAGATCCAGATGAACTACAAAATCTCTACAAGGATGAGAAATACGCAGCTCAGATTTCCCAGATGAAAAACCAGCTCGAGGGATTGCGGCGCAAATATGATGACAACACCGTCGGACCTTTGAAACCTGAGGCCTGGCGCCAGAAGCACCGCACCAAACAATTCCGCGTCAACGACGAGCTGTGATCCTTACTGCACCCCACCCAACGATCTTCTCATCAAGGCTCGCATTCCTTCCTCGTAAGACTCTGGGATCAAGAAACTGAACAGCCCAGCCTCCCGTAATGAAGCTCCTCTCTTTCCCGGCTCTGCTTATCGCCATTGGAAGTCTCTTCTCCTGCGGACCAATCTCTCGAATCTATGACCAGCCCCCACCCTCCTCACGTTATCTTGCTGGGATTGGCGTAGCCGCCGCCCCACAGAGTGAACCCATAAATCCTGCAGAGGCCTCCAAGTTCTGGGATGGAGACTCTCTCCTTGGCCCCACCGCAATCCACATCGTCAGGGCTGAGCAGAAAGCTTACTTCTACAAGGGCGGCCAGCTTGCGGGCGTGACGCCCGTTTCAACGGGAAACTCGAAATACACGACAAAGCCGGGCAATTTCACGGTGACCCAGAAATCTGTGGACTACTACTCCCGAACCTACGGCACCATTGTAGACCTCGCGACCGGAACGGTCGTTAATGATGACGCTGATTCCCGTAAGGATAAGCCGGGACCCGGGCAGAAGTTCGTCGGTTCACCGATGCCTCACTTCCTGCGCTTTAACCACGGCGTTGGCATGCATGCAGGGCACCTCCCAGGCTACGCGGCCTCTCACGGCTGTGTCCGTCTCCCCGCGGACCTGGCGAAGAAATTCTATGAGAACGCCGAAATCGGCACGCCGGTTATAGTAGAATAACTGCAACAGGACAGCCGTTTTGAATCTTGTCATCTGAAACCTCACACTCCTGAAAATGCGTAACATAGTGATGACCCTGATCGGCCCCGACCGCCCTGGGCTTGTTGAAGAATTGTCAGCTACCGTCGCCTGTCACCGGGGAAACTGGGAGGAGTCCCGCATGTCTCACCTCTCCGGCAATTTTGCGGGTATGCTCAGAATCCAGTGCCCGGAAGAAACCTACGAAAATCTTCTTTCCTCCCTGCGGTCCCTTGAAAATCTAACTGTCTCGGTATCAGAGGAGCTTCCCGAGACCGGTTACAGCCAAAAGATCATCTCCTTCGACGTCATAGGAAACGACCGGCCGGGAATCATTCAGGAGCTCGCCTCTGCCATCGTCAGAACCGGGGGCAACGTAGAGGAGCTCTCAAGTCATCTTGAGTCGGCCCCACATGCCGGCCATCCGGTCTTCAAGGCTACGGGCACGGTGACCGTCAAAGAAGACTTCGATGAGCAGGGTCTCATCGAGGCCCTCGAGGGCCTCGGGGCTGACCTCGCGGTCAGCATCGAGCACTAGGCCTCAGAGCCCACTCAATCCTGAGAACCTTGACGCTCCTTGTCAGGGCTCTTGTGTTCCATCTCGAGAAAATTCGAAAGGAGCTGCTTCCCCCCTTCCGTAAGAATTGATTCAGGATGAAACTGCACCCCGTGAACGGGAAACTCACGATGCCTCACTCCCATAATCAGGTCTCCACACCATGCGGTTTGCTCCAGGCATTCTGGGAGAGAATCTTTCCGTATGATCAGAGAATGATACCGGGTTGCTTCGAGGGGAGTATCTAATCCTCGAAAAACACCCTCTCCGTTGTGCTCGATCATGGAAGTTTTTCCATGCATCAATTGCTCCGCACGGACGATCTCCCCCCCATATACCTGCCCGATCGACTGATGCCCGAGACATACACCAAGAATGGGAACCTCTGACCCGAACTGGCGGATCACCTCACAACTGACTCCCGCCTCATTGGGACTGCAGGGTCCCGGAGATATGCAGATGCGTTGCGGCTTGAGGTCCTTGATATCCTCGATCGTCACCTCGTCATTACGCCGCACTTCCATTTGAGCGCCCAGCTCACCAAAAAACTGGACAAGATTATACGTAAAGGAGTCATAGTTATCTATAACGAGCAGCATGAGACTTTAGTTGGATTGACGCCTCGGTAATGATCGGGGTGCGATACAGGTAAATCCTTTTCGAGGCCGGGTGAACCATAAACGCTACCAAGATCAGGTTCCTGCTAACTTTCCAGAGTATTGGCCAGAGCAATGGCTCTCAGCATTCCCATCGCCTTGTTGACAGTCTCACGGTATTCGTAGACCGGATCACTATCTGCTACTACTCCAGCACCAGCTTGCACATAAACTTTTCCATCCTTGAGAAGGCACGTCCGGAGGGCAATGCACGAATCATGGGCTCCATCCCATCCAAAGTAACCAACCGCTCCGGCATAAGCGTTACGCTTGTTTCGCTCTAACTCGTTAATGATCTGCATAGCCCTGACCTTGGGCGCACCGCTGACTGTGCCTGCTGGAAAGGTCGCTCTCAGAACATCGTAGGAACTATGCTCCGGTGAAAGTATTCCGGTGACGTTGGACACGATATGCATCACGTGGCTGTAACGCTCCACAATCATGAAATCGTTCACCTCCACCGTGGAATGAGCGGCAATCCGACCTACATCGTTCCTCGCCAGATCCACAAGCATGACGTGCTCAGCCCGCTCCTTTTCATCAGAAAGCAGATCTTCTGCCAGTGCATCATCTTCCTCCGCAGTCTTACCCCGCCATCGAGTACCCGCAATAGGGCGGATGTCGATTTTTCCTTCGACGCATCGTACATGAACTTCCGGGGAACTTCCCACTAGAGAAAAATCACCCAGCTCTAATATGAACATATAGGGAGACGGATTGACATGCCTCAGGGCACGGTAGAGATCGATCGGCGCCTTTTCGAATGGCGCCTCAAAACGCTGGCTAGGGACAACCTGGAAAATATCCCCTGCAGCAATATAGTCCTTTGCGGTCTTCACCATTGATTCAAAATGCTCCTGAGTAGTGTTGCTTACAGGCGCGGGGACATTCGTATCCTGAAGCCCGTTGAGCGCCGGCACGTGCAAGGGACGATCGAGAACCTCAATCAGAGACGCCACTCTTCCCACGGCTTCATAGTATGCTTCCTCCTCTGTCGCATGATCGTCCAGCATGGCATTCGCAACGACCAGCAAACGCCGCAGCTTGTGATCAAACAGAAGAACTGAGTCCGTGATCATGAACACCGCCTCTGGCAACTTGAGATCGTCAGGAGGCGGTTCACCAACGCTTGGCTCAAACTGACGAACTCCATCATAAGCGAGGTATCCGACAGCGCCTCCAAAAAACGGAGGCGCATCGCCGTGGCATACCGGATTGAAGCTGGACATGAACTTTTCCAGCTCAGCCAATGGATCTCTCTCCGCTACGATGGTAGTTTCTTCCCCGCCCTTACGAATCACAACCTCACCACCATGCGCCTCAAAAACACGAGTCGGACAGCTCCCCACTATCGACCAGCGCCCACTGGCATCAGTGCTTTCCGCGCTTTCGAAAAGGAAAGCATGGCGGCCATCACGAATCTTGAGATAAGCAGAAAGCGGCGTTTCAAAATCAGCTGCCAGCTGCGCGTAGACCGGAACCACGTTCCCCCGCTCGGCAAGCGTGCGAAATTCTTCGAGCGAAGGTTTGACAGCAGGGGAACTCAAGGCGCGCGAGCATGACGGGGAACTCCCCATGCGCAAAGGTTAAAACCCTTACAAATGCGTTCCGATCGCAAGATCCATCTGATCCATCACCACGGGAGCAGGGCATACCTTTACTTCTTCTCCACGAATCTCCACCCAGCAGGTGGGCTCAGCCTGAGACGCGACGTGAATACCCAGGTCCTCCCCAAGCCCCTTCGCCGATCTAATTTCACGAATCGCAGACATAGCCAGATCGGGACAATTACAATCGCCACTCAGATGACCAAGAATCACAGTCCTCAACCCGTGGTCGAGAAGACCCTCAACCAGATCAGCGGTCTGCAGATTAGAGAGGTGACCATGGCGGGAGGAAATCCGCTGCTTGATTGACCACGGCCTCTTGGTATCTGCATCCAGCATTTTATCGTCGTAATTGGCTTCAACCAATAAGGCGTGGACACCCTTGAGTCGATCCCGCACGAGGTTCGTCACAAAGCCGAAATCTGTCGCCACTCCGATACCAGCATCACCGGCCCGACAGACAAATCCTACAGGATCAACTGCATCGTGAGGCAGGGCAAAAGCTTCCACAGCGACTTCTCCAACCTTGAATGCCTGCCCGTGCTGAAAGATACGCCAGTCCACGCTACCAGTTACCCGGTCGCCAAGGGACTCACGCGTCAAGGCAGTGGTAAAAACCGGAGTCGAACGCTTGCGAAGAAAGACCTCCAGCCCACAGGTGTGATCACGATGCTCATGGGTCAGCAAGATTCCATCCAGGGAATCTGGGTCGACCCCCACCTGCTCCAATCTTCTGCTTAACTGCCTGGCACTCAGCCCTGCATCTACCAGCATGGTTGTGTCTCGAGCCTTAATCACGGCGGCATTCCCTCCACTTCCACTTCCCAGAACTGCCACCTTCATCTGAATACTAGGCTAAAGATCCTGCCTTTGAACCGCCAGATTGAATTTCACAATTCCCCTCCGTTTTCGAGGATTCCCAAATGCATAGTTCCTATGTTAGTCTTCTGCGTAGCCTCTTACCTTCGAACGACGACCTTATTCAGCCTTTCCTATCTTGAAATCCGCCTACCTTTTACGCTGGCTTGGTCACTTCAAAGCAGCGACTGCCCTGACCCTGACTCTCACAGTGGTCAGCCTCGGACTCATATTCTACTGGCTCAACAACCATGGCTTTGAAGGGCGCTGGAGCCAGCGTATTGCCGACGAGCTGGCTCGCCGCGGAATCCATGCGGATTTTGAATCTGTTCGCTTCTCCCCGACCAAGGGAGTCGTCGCCACAAACCTCAAGATTTTCACTGATGAGTCCCGTAGCACGGTGACGGCCAAAATTCCCGATCTACGATTGGATGTCGATCGCGGCAAGGCATTCAGAGGCCAGCTTCAGATTCGCAGGGTCTACCTGGAGAATGCCAAGCTGATAATCCCAGTAACAGCCGACACTCCCCTTCAGATAGACAATCTTACGGGTCGTCTCAGTGTTGACCGACACGATCGCCTGATAATCGAGACCACCGGAGGAACCTTTAGAGGCATGAACATCCAGACAAATATCGCTCTGGATAATTTCGATCCCGATAAGCTGCGGGAAGGAGCAGGACCTGATGAAAGCAGCAGGAGGAGAGTCAACTTTACTGAGGACCTGCTCCGAGAACTGGATTCATGGTCTTTTCCCAACCACTCTCCCCCCTCTCTCCAGCTTGAAGTGAAGGGCAGTTTCAATCGCACTGCTGCGATCCGCACTTACATTTCCCTGAGCGCCCCCAACCTCATGAGAGGCCGTTACAGGATGCAGGATGTTCGCCTCTCGGGTGAGCTCGGCAATCGAAGTCTCAGCGTGGAGGAGCTGTCCTTCACAGACGGCGTGGGTAAATTCAGCCTGCAGGCGCATTATGACCTTGAGGATAAAACTGGTGGATATGAAGGAACTTCTTCAATTCAGATTGTAGACTTATTGCGAGAGGGCCTCGAAGACGACAGCCTTAGTGAATTCAACCCCGAAGTGGCCCCTCAGATAAGAGCGCGCGGCAGGTTTACCCTCCGGGAAGGAACGATGGACCTGAGTGCCATTGGTTCTCTCTCCTGTAAGTCCTTCCGCTTTCTTGGAATCCCCTTCGAGAGTATCAATACGGATTTTTCGTGGAAAAATGGGGACATCTATCTCCGTGACCTTGTCGTAAACCACGAATCCGGAGCACTGGCTGGAGAAGTCAAGGTGAAGAACGACCTGGTGCAATATCGCACCGAGACCAGCCTGCCTCTCTCTGCCTACCGTCCCTTCATTGGCGAGCAGTCAGGCTTGGAACGAGTACTCACAGAGAGCGAATTCGATGACGACAGCAAAATCCTGATCAATGCCCGGGGCTCAGTATGGAGGAAAAATCTCAGTGACTGGGACGCTACAGGCACCTTCAAGCTTGAGAATTTTCGACACAACGGAGTTCCGGTCAAACTTGCTACCGCTGGATTCTCGATGTCGCCCCTCGACTACATTTTCGATGACCTCAAAGCAGTGTTCGACTATCGCGGCAATACGGAGGAGATCAGCGCGGAGAGACCTAGGACAGGCACAGTGCTTGCTGAGCAGGTTCATTTTGACGCAAAGGAGAAACTCACCCGCGTAACAAAACTGGAGGGCATAGCATGGCCCGGCCCCATCCTCCAGCTGTTCAACCCTAAGATTTCCAAGCATGTAAGCGAAACCTACCGCTTTCGTGAACCTCCACATCTTGCTTGTACTGGGGTGATTGACCATCTGAATCCTGGGCACCGCACCGACATCCAGACCGTAATAAGGGCAAATGGTGATACCGACTTCGATTTGCTCGGGCGGCCCATTGAGATCAGCGAGCTCTCGGCCACTGTTCGCACCAGCTATCGAAAGAATGAAGTGTCGGCACTGAATATGAATATTTTCGGGGGCTCGGTCGGCGGACTTATCACCCAGCAATCCCATCCGAACCGATTAGCCATTCAAATTCAGGGTCAGGGCCTGGAGGCTTCTCAAATTGGTCAAACTTACCGTCTCTCAAAAA
>Ga0115012_10000852_pt1 | contig 17345 bp, 10 predicted proteins | sample TroAtlMetagenome_FD_88706 | JGI IMG/M metagenome (GOLD analysis project Ga0115012, IMG submission 88706) | Marine eukaryotic phytoplankton communities from Atlantic Ocean - Tropical Atlantic ANT10 Metagenome | ecosystem: Environmental > Aquatic > Marine > Oceanic | place: Tropical Atlantic...
TGTTTTAAGGTACATACCGAGATCATTATAAATGGCGACTCCGTTTAGAATTAAACGATCTGCTGTTCCTGGAAAGGCTCCTGCAGTATCGGACTTACAATTAGGTGAATTAGCTCTTAATACTTATGATGCTGATCTGTATACTCTACGATCACGTCCTGGTATTGGAACGGATGTTGTAAAAATCGGTGGTGCTGCAATATCAGGTGTTTTATATGTCAACAAAGACGGAGACGACGAAAACTCAGGAGCAACCCCTTCAGACGCAAAACTCACAATTAAAGGAGCAGTCGGAGTTGCCTCAGAAGGATATGTTATTAATGTTACTGCTGGAACTTACGTAGAAGATAATCCAATAAAGGTTCCAGAACAAGTTAGTATTGTTGGAGATAGTTTAAGAGAAGTTACAATATCACCTCAGAATGTAGATAAGGATATATTTCATGTTTCTCCTGGAAATATGTTGGCTGAACTCACATTTTCTGGAACAGTAGATCCAGGAGTTTCAGTAGTTGCATTTGATCCAGATAAGATTCAGTATGTTGGTCAATCACCTTATGTAAGATTCTGTACTAATAGAGTTGCTAATAGTATTGGTTTGAAGGTTGATGGTAGTAAAGCTATTGGACCATTCAAGAGTATGGTCACAGACTCTTATACCCAGTACAATGTAAATGGTATAGGAGTTTCTGTTAGTAATGAGGGATATGCTCAGATAGTTTCATTGTTCACAATGAACCTTGATCAAGCTGTTGCTTGTCATTCTGGTGGACAATGTGATGTAACAAACTCTAACTCTTCATTTGGTAATTATGGATTGATTGCTGATGGTGTAGGACCAGTTCAATATACTGGAATTATTACAACTACAGATCATCCTGCAAATCTTGATAAGTTTGAAGTTCTTTTAGATGCTCCTACTTCTAGTGTTTCAGATGCACCTTATGATAATGTAACTGGTATTGTTACAGTAACAACCTATACAGATCACGGATTCTCTGTTGGTATGGGTGTTAGTTTAGGTAGACTTGGTTATACTTGTGATTACGGAAATTATACACATCAATTTGTATCTGCTGCTACTAGTGCTATTAATGTAACTGGTGGTAATGAAATTACTCCTAGTGATGTTGCTTATGATCCACAAACAGGAGTGATGACTTTAACAGCAACTAATCATGGATTAACTGCTGCTACTTCTGCTACAATTTCAACAGCTACATATATTCCATCTACTGGTGTTTTGACTTTACATAGCACTGGTCATGGATTAAGTAATGGTGATCGAATTAAGATAGAAGCAAATTCATTAACCTTTACTTGTGCTAAAGATAATCACGCTACAGACCATTCATATCCAAGAGTAACAGATCCATCTTATAATAAGTGGTTGGTAGTTTCTAATGTAGATACACCAAACCATAAGTTCGATGTCAATGTTGGAGTATCTGAGGATACTGCAGAGCATTGGTTCAAATCTTCTACTGCAGATGGATTAAAGAAAGCAAGTAGTAGTGTGAGTATTGATGCTGGATCAATAGTGTTTAAATGTTCTAAGGATGATTATGCTACTGAGCATCCATATCCAAGAACAACTGATCCTGTATATAATCAAATAATAGGAGTAGAGACAAGTGCTGATGCTGATACATTTACAGTCAATGTTGGTATAGCAACTCACGATACATTCCCTGATAAGTATGGAAGTGTGTTTAGTGTTGCTTCTATTGTTGATAGTAAATCATTTACTGCATATGTTGGACCTAATAGATTTGCACACACATATATTGGTGGTGGTAAGGCAGCAATTAATCTCATCAGACCATTTGATGGTAAGGTAGTTTATTTTGACGATTTATATTACAGTATTGGTAATGTAAAAATAACCAATAGTGGTAGTGGATATAATGCTGCACCAACAGTTACAATATCAGATCCTAGTACTTCAAATGATTGGGGTGTTACTGCTACTGTAACTGCATCTGTTTTTAATGGTCAAGTAGATGAGATTGAGTTTGTTTCAACTGGTAGAGGATATACAACTCTTCCCAGTATTACAATCTCTGCCCCTGATGTTGGGATAAATACAGCAACAGCTACTGTAGAATTAATTCCAACTTACTATTCCATTAAGAGTTCGACTCCTGTCTCATCTGGTATTTGTACTATAACTACTAATGAGAATCTTCCACGACCTGTTGGTCTTGGTGTTTCGGTTCCTTTCTTTAGACAAAGTAGAGTATTAGCATCAAGTCATTCATTCCAATATATTGGTAGTGGGGTTGATCCAATTGCTTCTCTTCCTTCTCGTGGAGGTGTCACTATACAGGCAAATGAAGTTGACAACCGTAACGGTGGATTAGTTGTTTATACCAGCACTGACCAAGGTGGAAACTTTAGAATAGGTGAGGGTGTTCAAATAGATCAAATTAGCGGAACTATTACTGGTAATTTTTATTCCAAGAGTTTATTCGCTAATGTCACGCCATTAATTCTAGCATTAGGAGGAGATTTATAAAATGGCTTTACCATTAAACGTATTCAAAACAGTAACCTTTGTAGCACCATCTACACCAGTGGGAATTTATACTGCCCCTGTTGGATATAGTGGTGTTGTTTTATTATCACAAACAACCAATGTAGATTCTATTACTCATACTGTATCATTAGATCATGTGAGGGGTGCTACAAAAACAGAAGTTGTAAAGAGTATGGCTATTCAAGGTCATGATACTATGAATTTAACTCAAGGTAAATTAGTTCTTGAGTCTGGAGATTCTTTAGAATTGTCTGCAAGTAATCCTAATCATGTAAAATTTATTGGAAGTATATTGGAAACCCTTAATTAATATCAAGTAATGTCAAGGTTCAGAAGCGGTAGAGTATCACATCAAAATATCGGTATAGCATCATTTACCGATGATAAAATGGTATTGAGTGTCACAGGACACGCCAATATTGCTGGTATTCTAACTGTTACTCAAGGAATCGACGCTCCTAGTATTACAGTTACTGGTGCTGGTTCATCAATTTCAGCTGATGATATTGATACTAGAAATTTAATTGTAAGTGGTATTGGTACATTTCTTGGTAAGATTGGTGCTGGTGATAGTCTTGGTAGTCCTGGTCAATATTTAAAATGCACTGAAGATGGTGTTACTTGGGCAAGTTTTGGTGGAGTTAGAAATGAAGAAAGACATATTGCAACGGCTGGTCAGACATTATTTGCTGGAATTCAATATAATCCATTCTTTACTGACATCTATGTAAACGGTGTTAAATTAACTGATACGGAATATAGTGCTCCTGGTGGTAATACATTTACTTTAAATACAGGATCTTTTGCTGGAGATGTAGTTGAAATTATTTCTTTCAATACAGATTCTGTTACTAATGGTGCAGGTGGTGGAAGTACTTTAGGTGTTAGTACAACAGGAACATCTTTATTCAATCATATTAATGCTACAGGAGTTGTAACTGCTTTCCAATTTCATGGGGATGGTTCAAATTTAACTGGAATTAATACAACTTCTACTTACGCACAAGTATCTGGAATATCAACACTTTCTGAAGGATTAACTGGATCGCCAAATGTTGTTGTAGGTGTTATAACTGCTACTGAGTATCGTGGTAATGGACAATATTTAACTGGAATACTTTCTGGAATAGAATTTCAAGATCAAGGAACTACTGTAGGAACTGCTGGTACTGTTAGTTTTGTTGGTAATGGTGTAACAGCAACATATAGTAATGGAACAGCATTTGTCAATATTGGACATTATGCTGGTGTTGCTGGTGTTGCAACAGTTGCAACAAATGCACAAGGATTAGTTGGATCTCCAAGTATAACTGTAGATAATATAATTGCTAATAATGTTTCTATTGCACAAACTTTAACTTACGAAGATGTAACTAACATAGATTCGGTTGGTCTTGTTACTGCAAGAACTGGTGTTAGAGTTAATAGTGGTGGTATTAATGTTGCTGCTGGAGTTGTAACTTCTGTTAATGGATTTGAAGGTAATATTACTGGTGATTGTTATGGTAATGCAGATACTGCTACCAATGCATTAGGTATAATTGGATCTCCCAATGCTACTTTCGGTGGAATAACTGCGGCTGGAGTAAATGTTACTGGTCTTTGTAGTGCTAGTACTTTTGTTGGTAATCTAGTTGGTAGTGTTCAGGGTGGTAATTGGAATGGATATGATGCAACCGCCAGTAATAATGTATCTGCTGGTGCATCTATAACTGCAGCAACCTTCTATGGTGATGGATCTAAATTAAGTGGTATTGTAGTTACTGATGATGCTGCACCAAGTAATCCTGCTGATGGTTCATTATGGTGGAAATCTGATGAAGGAAAATTAAAAATATATTATACTGATGTAGATAGTTCTCAATGGGTTGATGCTTCTCCTGGTGGTGGAGGTGCTGATGGATCTGTTGGATCTAGTGATTTATTGAATGATTCAACACCACAGTTGGGTGGTAATTTAGATCTTAATAATTATAATATTGGAGGAACTGGTGATATATCCGCTAATGGAAATTTAACAATAACTGGTACAAGTAATGTAGAAAATTTATATTCAACTGGTATTATAACCGCAACCACTTTCTATGGTGATAATATAGGTAATATCACAGGTAATGTTGTAGGTAATGTTACTGGAACAATTAATTCTCAAGTTGGTATATCAACCTTTATTACTCTTGATATTAATGGTGATGTTGATATAGATGGTCATACTAACCTTGATAATGTAAGTATTGCTGGTGTTGCAACTGCTTCAGAGTTTCATGGTGACGGACAATATTTAACTAACATATATTCTGCACCTCCTCAAGGTATTAGTACTACAGGATTTACTGGATTAAATAATCTATTCTGTGCTGGAACTCTTGAAGTAGATAAGCAATCTATTCTTGATGATGTTATTGTATCTGCTGCTGCAACATTCCAAGGAGCATTAAGTGCAAATACAGGACCAATTACTCTTAATAATACAACGGCTAATGGTAATACTGATGTAACAGGTATTACTACATTCAGAAATGACGTAACTCTTATTGGAACTACTAATCATGTTAAGTGGAATACATCTCTTAATAGAATGGATTTTCCTCTGGGAACATCACTTGCTTTTGGTAATGCTGCAGAATTAAGAATTTATAATGATGGAGATAATAGGATAAAAGGTGGTACTGGTGGTATTTACTTCGGACAAGATGGATCTTTCTGGGTAGGAAATGAAGCACATAATAATCCAAGATTTGAAGCAACTAGTAGTGAGTGTATTCTGCATAGTGGTGGAACTAAAATAGCACGTAGTTATACTAATAGATTTGAGGTTGGTAATCCTGATGCAGGTGTAGGCATAGCTATTACAATGAGTATTGATGGTAATACTCAGTTTGGTGGTACAGGTATTGTAACTGCTACAACTTTAGATATAAGTGGTAATATTAGTGGCGGTAGTGTTTCTAGTGGAAGTTCTGTAACTGCTACTGAGTTTTATGGTGATATATCTAATGCAACATCTTATCCATACACTTCACTAACTGGTATTAGTACTGATCTTGTAGGAGATACAACTCCACAACTTGGTGGTAATCTTGATGTTAATAATAAGAATATTGAGGTAGGAGATTGTACTACTGCAGGAACTGATAATACAATAAAGGTAGGAACAAGTGGATTAGAGATACATCATAGACCTAGTGCATATGCAACATATATTCAAAACAAGAATAATAATACAAACCTTTGGATTACTGGTCAGAATACTTCTGGAACTTGGGGTAATATATTCATCAGACCTTACTTAAATGCATTTAGTGGAGTTGCTTGTTGGTGGGGTGGTTCTACAGAATTATATTATGGAAATACAGGATCTAAAAAATTAGAAACAACTTCTGGTGGTATTGTAGTAACTGGAACGGTAAGTAAGAGTGGTGGTAATTTTAGAATCCCTCATCCATTACCCTCATTAAATTCTACAAAAGATTTAGTACACTCATTCATTGAAGGACCACAGATGGATCTTATCTATCGTGGTAAGGTTGATTTAGTGGGTGGTACTGCTACAGTTAATCTTGATACTAAGTCTGGTATGGCTGAAGGTACATTTGTCTTATTAAATAGAGATGTTCAATGTTTTACTACAAACGAAACTGGATGGACAGCAGTCAAGGGTTCTGTAACTGGTAATGAGATTACTATAGTTGCACAAGATAATTCTTGTACAGATACTATTTCTTGGATGGTTGTTGGTGAAAGACAAGATGATACTGTTAAGTCATTGGATATGACTGATAGTGAGGGCAACTTAATTGTTGAACCAGATCAACCAACACCAGATACAAAACACTCTGATGTTCAAGCACAGTTATAGAGGTAAATAAATGGCTATTAATTTTCCAAACAGTCCTAACGTAAACGATACTCACACCGCAAATGATATAACTTGGAAGTGGGATGGAACAACTTGGAAAGTTGGTATAACCACTATTAATGCTGCTACTATTCCAGGTATTAGTACATCAGGAACTTCATATTTTTATGATTTAGATGTTGCACATAATGTATCAGTAGGTTCTTCTGTAACTGCTTCTACTTTATTTGGTGATGGTGCTGGTATAACAAATATTTCAGGTACTACTGGTCCAACTGGTCCTGCTGGTGCTCCAGGTCCTGCTGGTGCTGCTGGTCCAATTGGTCCTTCTGGTTCTCCAGGTAATGATGGTCCTGCTGGTGTTGATGGTCCTGCTGGTCCTCCAGGTCCTCCAGGTCCTGCTGGTGGTCCTACTGGTCCAACTGGTCCTGTTGGTGCTCCAGGTCCTGCTGGTGGAACTGGTCCTGATGGTCCTCCAGGTCCTCCAGGTACTGCACCTTCTAGTACACAAATTATTCCTACAGCATATGCTTATGTAAACAGTAATAATGCTGGTACTGGAACTAATATGTCGTGGGGTGCATATAATAGTAGTAACGGTGATATGCAGTTTACCTTTACTAGTGTTTTAACTGATTCAAATTATTATGTTCTAGCAGAGAGAGAACAATATGATACTCATACTGTAAGTATCATGAATAAAACTGCATCAGGATTTACTGCAAGATGGTTAGATAATTCAGGAACAGCTCCATTAGCACCACAAACTTTTGGTGGTGTTCTTATAGTATATGAATCTACACCTACAAAAATTGTTGGTGGAGATGGACCTCCAGGTCCTCCAGGTCCTGCTGGTGGTCCAACTGGTCCTACTGGTCCAACTGGTCCTACTGGTCCAACTGGTCCTTCTGGTACTCCAGGTCCTGCTGGTCCTCCAGGTTCAGGTGGTGGTTCTGGTGGAACAACTGGAAGTGGGCAATGGGTTGCTGGAGCTGGAACTGCTGAAAATATAGACAGTATCGCAGTATCTAATGTTACTGCTGAATACCTATTATATTTTTATGATTCTGGTTCTAGTAGTAGGCAGTCACAGAAAGTTATTTTAATGAATGATGGAACTACAGCATATTCTCAGGAGTATGGAGTTGTGTTTGATAATGATTTAATTGTTAATGTTGGCGTAACAGTTAGTAGTGGTAATATGATACTACAAGCAACTCCAGATGGATCTGGGTATAACGGTAATACTATTGAATATAAATGGTTGCGAAATGAACTATCATGATTTCTACATCTATCGACCCTAATACTGGTAGAGTTATTGTTACTACAGGTGACAATGATGTTCAACCATATACTGTTTGTGTAAAGGATCCTTCTGATTGGGTAGAGATACATGATTATATTATTAATGAAAATGAAATAGACAATATACCAAATAGAAGAATAGACTGCACTTCCGAGATGCAGTGTTCTACTAAAAGGAGTGTTTATGAAATATCTCCACTTGAAGCTGATGTTTTAAAAAATCATCCTAAAATAGATTGGGTAGAAAGATCCACTTTGTATAATGAAGTACCGTTAAAACAAAGGGTTTACGATCAGGAATTTGATAGTCATCTTATGACTAATAGATATAAGTTCCTATGTCAGAATAGAAGATTATCGACAACGGGTGGTGGTAATCCAGGTAGTGCAGCACTTGATTTTACTCAGTGGGGTATTCATCGTCATTCTTCAAGAACAAATAATTTTAATGCGAATACTATAGTATCTTCAGATACTCAATATACTTTAAGTGGAAAGAATGTTGATGTTGTTATAATGGATACTGGAGTTCGTTGGGATCATCCAGAATTTTTATTAGGAAAAATAACTCAAGTTCAAAATAATCTTGCTTGTGAAAGTGAAACTAGAGTTAGAGATATATTGATTCACGGTGCATCTGAATATGGTATTAATTGGTCTTCCTATGGACTAGCTGCTGCTGGATCAGGAGCATTGGGAAATTATAAAGTTCAATCTGCATTGTTACATGATAAAGGATATTCTTCTTATCCTTGGAGTATAAGTTGGCATGGTAGTCACGTTGCTGGAACTTCTGCTGGTAATCAATTTGGTCATGCGTTTGAATCTAATATATGGTCTATTGCTTGTGTTGATAGGGGTGATTGTGGATGGTCAAATCCTGCGGATGGTTTTGATTATATTAGAATTTGGCATAAAAATAAACCAATTAATCCAGAAACTGGAAGAAGAAATCCTACTGTAGTTAATGGTAGTTGGGGATTCAGACAATTTATTGATTCTACTTCAGCTTTTACTGCAACATATAGAGGTGCTCAAGTTGATCATACGCAGGTAAGTAGTAACGTTGCACCAGCTATAAATTATATGTCAATGTTAAATGAAGGTTATAAACAATTCACTGCTACACAAATAGCTGGTCAGGAAGAAGCAGATGAAGCTTTCAATGATCCTGATTGTCAGGATATTGTATGGGTTTTCGCTGCAGGTAATTCTGACGATAAGCAAGATTATATGGAAGGTGAGGATTACGAAAATGAATTTTTAACTGGTACTTTTTATTATTCTCAAGCTGCTTATGATAGTCATTATAATAGATCTGGAACACCTTCTGTAACTAAACAGGGTCAACCTGATGCTGCTATAGTTGTTGGTTCTATAGATTCTGCGAGACAGACAGGATCTCAAGAAAGATGTTCTAGTTTTAGTTGTAGGGGACCAAATATTGATGTATGGGCTGGAGGATCACATATTCTCAGTCCATATAATGTTGGTTATGCTGATCCAAGAAATCCTAATTTTGATAATTATGCTATAAGTGGAACTAGCATGGCAACACCTCAAGTTTGTGGTGTGATGGCATTGTATTTGGAGTCGCAACCAAATGCAACTAGAGTAGATGCTAGGAATTGGTTATTGACTCATGGTTCTGTAGAAGTTGATGCCTCGGAATTTTATGACCCTTATCAAGATAGTACTAATTCAAATTATTGGAGTAGTACATATGGTTTGAGAAGTTCGCCAAGAAGAATATTATATAATCCTTTCTGCAATAATGGAAAACCGTCTGTTGTTGGGGTAAAAGTAGAAGGTGGAGTGACTATAAAATAATGGGAAGATTTATAGGACATGCACCAAGAAGAGATTTTCGAGGAAGTATATTCAGTCTTAATGGTGCTGGTGGAAGTGGTACTATAGTTGAGGTTGCTCCATATGATAGATCAACAGGTATAACAACTGACACTGATAATAATGTTAAGAGTGTAACTCTTGGGGAAAATCAATATTCATATATTACATATGATACTGTTGGAAAGATTATATTTTATAATGAAAAAATTGGTGATGTTGAAAAGGGATGGGAGATAAATTACAATTCAGTTGGATTAGTCACATCTGTTATTGAAAGAGGATTAAGACCGCCAGCAACATATTCATTTAATCCAACAAATGCAACAACAATAAATGAAGGGCAATCTGTAACCTTTAGTATTGCAACTGTTGGTGTAGATAATGGAACTACTTTATATTGGGGATTAGTTGGTGTTACTACTGCTGGTGATTTTGAGACTGGTATTATTACTGGTGAAGTATCAAATACTTTAACTTCACCTGGAGTAAATTGGTTTGGTACAGCATCATTTACTACACCTATAACTTCTGAGGATTATACCTCAGAAGGTACAGAAACTTTTCAAGCTAAACTTTATACAGATGCTGCTAGAACGAATACAGTTGCTACTAGTACTACTGTATCAATTACTGATACTTCTTATGAAGGTCCACCAGGACAACAGAATTTTACTTCTGTTGGACAACAAAGTTTTACTGTTCCTGCTTTTATAAATGAAATTCATATCCTCTGTATAGGTGGAGGAGCTGGAGGCGGTGGAGGCGGTGGCGGTGGATATGCTGCAATTGGTGGTGCTGGAGGTGGTGGTGCTTATGCCAATAGCGTTTCTGTGACACCTGGTGAAACATTGACTGTTACTGTTGGTAATGGTGGATCTGGTGGAGGTGGTTCCCAACATCCTACAAATCCAGGTGGAGATGGTGGACCTAGTACAGTAGAAAGAAGTGGCACTGCTTTATGTCATGCTAGTGCTGGAACTTGGAGTGGTAGTAGTACTTCTAACGCTGGAGATGTTGTAGTTGGTGATGGTGGTGGATTGGGTGGAAGTGATTATACTTATTCTGGACAAGGGGTTAATCAAACTAATGGTGGATCTGCTGGTGGTGCTACTGGTAATGGTAATAGAAGAGAACATTTAAATGGAAATGGTCACTACTCTGGTGGTGGAGGTGGATATGGTACTGGTGGTGGAGGTGGTGGTGTAGGTCTTGTTCCTAATGGTTCATGGGGAGTAACTGATGGATCTTATAATGGTTCTGGCACATATGATGGAAATGCTAGTGGTGGTCAAGGAAGATATGGTGGTAATGCTGGTAGTAGTGGATCTGGTAATACTGGTGGAAATGCTGGTGATTATGGTGGAGGTGGAGGTGCTGGAAGATATGGCTCAAACGGTGGATCTGGTGGACAGGGTGCAGTGAGAATTATATGGGGATCTGGTAGATCATTCCCAAATAATCATACAGACGTATAAATATTGGATAATACTCATAATATTGTAGTAAAACTATAATGGGAAGATTTGTAGGACATGCACCCAATAGAGGTAAAGGTACTGGAGGCGGTGGTAGCGGTGATATAATAGTTACTACTCCTTATAGTAGATCTAGTGGTTTAGTTACTTTTACTTCAAGTATTGATAATAAAGTACAAACTGTTACTCTAGGTGAGAATGCTTATAATGAAATACAATATAATAACGTAGGATTAATAACAGGATTCAATGAGAAAATTGGTGATAATGTAAAGGGTTGGATTATGACATATGATAGTAATAACTTATGTCAAACCATAGTAGAGAGAGATAGTGAGCATCCACCACAACCATTATTTACTGTAACTAGTAATATGTACACGGTAGATGAAAATAGTACTCCTGTTATTAAAGTAGATACTGTTAATGTACCTGCTGGTACTCAATTGTATTGGGATTCTTCTAGCGATGCTGATTTAACGACTGCTTCATTGTCAGCAGCATTGTCTACAGTTGGTCAATTTGCAACCGATCAAGCTCAAGTACAAGTAGAATTTTTACAAGATAGTATAACAGAAGGAGTTGAAACAATAAATTTCCGAGTATACACAGATGCTGCTAAAACAATTTTAGTTGGTACTTCACCTAATATAACAATTAATGACACATCAGTTGATAGTGCTGGTGATGGACAATCTCAGGCAACTGCTGTAAATGTGACAGATCATTGGTCTATATTTTTATTTGATAAAACAGTATCAGATGATGGTAAATATTGGATGACTGTAAATGGTGGTTCTCCATTCAAGACTTGGGTTACTTTCCGTGATGGTGGTTGGATAAAGATTGCTCAAATGAATGGCAATGCTGATATTATGAATCCTTCTGAAGCTCTGAATGCAGAAGGTTCTTGGATTGATAGTTATATCAATACAAATCAACATGGAAAATTACCAACTAGTATTATTGATGATCTGAGTCATCAGAACTTTTTGTTAAGTGTTACTGGTAGTCCTAGCGATGCTTTCTTAAATAGCCGTCAAGGTGCTATGGTATTTAAGTATATTAATAGTGAGACTCTTCCTAACTGGGGAACCAGTCAAGATCCTAGTGGAACATATGACTTATGTTTAGATGCATATTTAACTGGATCTGGATATGAAATTTTGAGATATCAATATGAGAGTAGAACATTATGTTCTAACGATGGAAATCATGGTGGTAATGGTAGTTATTGGGTAAGTGATCATAACTATAATGGAAGTTGGCAGCAGCAGAGATGGTGTTCTAGTGGTGCTCCAATATGTTGGACTATAAGTCAAACTCGTATTCATACCAATCAACATTGGATGGGTGGACCTGCTGGTGGTTCTGGTAGTAATCAGCAGTGGGGAAATAGTGGTAGTAATGCTGTTGCTTTTTATGTTCAACCACAATCTTCAGGTAATACAGCTAATAGTGGAATTGATATTAATAGTTCAGGTCTTCAGCACTATTGGAATGCAATCTCTTCTAGGTATAATGGTAGTGGTACTATTTTAGATTCAACTGGTAGTGGTAATAATTTATCTATTGGTTGGGATTCACCTACTTATAGTTCATCTACTCGTGGTGGTGAATTAATTGAGAGTACTAATGATAGTAATGGATTCTTTTACTTTACTAATGGTGATGTCACTTATGGTAATGGATATACATCTAATGCATTTACTTTCTTCTGGTGTGGTGAGAAGAGTGAAGGTCCTTGGTGGATGTTGGCTACTGGAAGAGATGGTAATAATTTTATAGGATGGGATGGAGGTACTTGTCGTTTAGATAGTAATCAGGATGTTAAAGGTGATTTAAGTTATAGTGGGTTTAGTAATAATACTTTAGAATGTTTATATATGACGATAGATTCAAGTGGATCGATGGCTTGGTATAGAAATGGATCTCAAGTGGGAACTAATACTTATAGTGGATCTTGGTCGAGTCATAATGTTATATTTGATACTCTAGGTAAGTATGATACTGGTGGTAGTTATCAAACAGGTGGTAAGTTTTACTTTGCTGGATTTTATGATAGAGCATTGAGTGCAAGTGAAGTTAGCTCTAACTGGACTGCTCATCAAACAAGATTGGGGATTTAATAAATTTAAAACTGATAAATATATAGAGAACTGGTACTATCTGAATAAAGAAACATGGGACGTTATGTAGGACTTAGTCACAATCGTGGAAAAGGTGGAGGTGGTGGTAGTGGAACCATAATAACAACATCTGCATATAGTAGATCTTCAGGTATAACAACTGATGGTAATAATAATGTAACTAAAGTTACGTTAGGTGAGAATGAATATGAAGGTATAATGTATAATAGTGTTGGATTAATTACTGCATATAATGAAAAGATAGGAGATGATATAAAGGGTTGGTCACTTACATATGATTCTAATAATATAATAACTGATATTGTTCAAGCAGAAAGATTCCCTGCATATGGTATTTCTATTAACGGTGGTGTAACAGCAATAGATGAAGGACAATCTGTTACATATACTGTAACAACTGAAAGAATAGCAGATGGAACAGTATTATATTGGGATGTTTCTAGTCAAGCAGATTTTACAACAGGAAGTGGACAAGTTACAATAACTGGTGGTACTGCTACATTCACTGTCACTGCTTCTTCTGACGTAACAACAGAAGGTGCTGAAACATTCTATGCATCACTTTATCCAGATTCTGGTAGAACTAATAGAGTTGTACAGTCTGCTAATGTTACTATAAATGATACTTCACAAGCTCCAACTCTTGGTGGAGCAATATTCCATGCTGATGGTTGGAATACTACAGAGTCTTATAGTTGGACAGTTCCTAGCGGAGTTTCTTCTATATCAGTTGTATGTGTTGGTGGAGGTGGTGCTGGCGAAACCAACCATGACGGTGGTGGTGCTGGTGGAGGTGGATTAGCTTATAAGAATAATATTTCTGTAACAGCAGGTTCGACAATTGATGTTTATGTTGGTGGTGGAGGATTTGCCACAGGATGGGGACAAACTAACCCAGATAATGGTGGAAATTCATATATTACTGTTAATGGAACAAACTATGCAGTAGCTAATGGTGGACAAGGAGCTGAAGGTTCATCTGGTAATGGATGGTATTCTAACTCTGGTAGTTTCCCTAACACTAATAGTGATGGTGGTGGTGCTGGTGGATCTGGTATTCACTATGGTGGATCTAGAATGCCTGGTGGTGGTGCTGGTGGTTATAATGGTGGTGGAGATCAGGGTAGTGGACGTGCAGGAAATACTCCATATTGGGGAGTAAACCCAGAACCAGGACAAAATGGTGGTGGTGGAGGAGGTCACTCCGCTAATGGAAGTTCTCCATATTATTCAAATGGTGGTGGTGGAACAGGTGTCTATGGACAAGGTTCTAATGGAACTGCTGGTCAAACTGGTGGTTCACCTAGTAATGAGTATCATTGGTGTGGTGGAGGTGGATCAACCGCATATAATACTGGACTAAGAGGATACTCAAATAATAGTAGTCAAAGCACTTATGCTTGTGGTACTGATTTAGGAAATGGTTATGATAGACAAAACCAATCAAACTATCATGGACAGGGTGGTGGAACAACTCCTGATGGTGGATTCCCTGGTGGTGGTGCTGGTGGAGCAAATGGTAGTTCACCTGCAGGAAGAGGTGGAAATGGTATGGTAAGAATTATATATGGAGCTGTAGGCGGTAGTGCTAGAGCATTCCCATCTACTAATGTGGATAGATCAGATCAGTATGGAGGAGCTGCCGAGGACGTTTTTGGTACTCAGAAAATGTATTGATGTATATAATACATTTGATATTTGAAGGCAAAAGCTTAACTTATATGATCTATAATGATGCTAATAGTAAAATGGGTGACGTTCGTCACCTATTTTCGTCTGATGATGATATTCTTTTAGGATATATTAAATAAATAGATAAAAAAATACAATGGCAGATAAAGGTTTTGGTGTAAAGGAAATTAATTTGATTGGGGCTTCTGGTACTCCAACAATTGAAAGTCCTAATAATTTAAATTTAAATGCCGTAAATGTTGCTATTAGTACTGATGTATCAATAGGTGGAACTTGTACTGCAAGTAAATTTATTGGTGCTTTGAGTGGGTGGGTACTAGGTAATGATGCATCAAATCATTATACGTTTACTGGTCCAGGATTAACGGGTACAGTAAATGATCCAGATTTAAATCTTGTTAGAGGTCAGAAATATATTTTTCATAATAGATCTTCAGGACATCCTTTTAGGATTCAGAGTACTCCTAATGGATCTGCAGGGACAGCATATAATATTGGTGTAGTTAATAATGATGGTGCTGCACCATCAGATATTGTATTTGAGGTTCCACATGATGCACCAAATACTTTATTCTATCAATGTACTGCTCATCCTAATATGGGTGGAGTTCTTCACATTGGACCAAATTTTTTAAGCACAACAAAAACTAGTTCATATATTTTAACTGCTTCTGATATTGGTACTTTAGTACAAACAAATACTACAGTGACAGTAGATAAGAATATCTTCACTGTTGGAGATGCAATTACAATTTATAATAATAGTGCTTCTAATATAACCATTACTCAGGGAAGTAGCGTTAATTTTTATTTGGCAGGAACTGCTACTACAGGAAGTAGAACTCTAGCTCAGAGGGGAGTTGCTACTGTGTTATGTGTAGGTAGTAATATTTTTGTAGTATCTGGAAGTGGATTGACATAATATGTTAGTTCAGCAAATGTTGTTCATGGCTAGTGGCGGTGGATTTGCTGGAGAACAGCAATCTTGGACTAACCCCAGTAATGCAACAAATAATCTTTTTTATACTTGGACAGTTCCTGCTGGAGTAACTGCTATATCTGCAGTTGTTGTAGGTGGTGGAGGAGGTGGTAGTCCTGCTGTATCTTTTTATGATGGATCGGATGAATATCAAACAAGACCAGGTTCAGGTGGAGGAGGTGGTGGATTAACTTATAATAATAGTATATCTGTTACTCCTGGTGAAACTTTACATATTTGTGTTGGGTGTGGTGGAAGTTATGGATTTAGTAATAGTAGTGATCAAAAAGACCAAGCGAATGCTGGATGGGGTGGTCACTCTTGGATAAAAAGAGGTGGAACTAACGGAACAGTTCTTATAGGTGCTAGTGGTGGTCAGGGCGGTCAAGGTGCTGGTGATTACGATTCTCGTGGTGGAAATGGACCAGGTGGATCTTATACTTCAACACCTACTGCATATATTAATGCTGGAGGAACATTTGCTACTGGTGGAACAGGTAGGCGTGGTGGACATACTGGTTGGCCTAGAAACGCAGGATCTGGTGGGGGTGCTGCTGGATATGGTGGGCCAGGTGGTGCTGGTGGTAATTCTGGTGGAACTGGTGGTGGTGTACTTTCTGGTGGTCCTGCAACTGCTGGTTCAGAAGGTGGTGGAAGTGGTGGTATGAATCCAACTGTTGGAACGCAAACTTATGGTGGATATGCAGTAGGAACTTCTGTAGGATTTGGTGGAGGAGGTGTAGGTGTAGATGGTAAAGGAGATAGTGGTGCTCAAGTTACATTAGGTCCTGGTAAAGGTGGATCAGGTGGAACTGATGGTGCTCCTGCTCTTGTAGGAATAGGAACTACAAATGGAAGGTTGGATAAGGATGGTGGATATTTTGGTGGAGGTGGAGGTGGTGGAAACTATTTCCCTGATAATGCCAGAAAGCATGGTGGATATGGAGGTGGAGGTGCTGTAAGAATAATCTATCCAGGTGAAACTTATGTTTTCCCAAATCAAGATGGATTGCCCAATCCTGGACCATTAAATTATACTACAGCATCACCGAATACTTATAGTTGGATAGTTCCTGATGGAATTACTAGTATTAATTTGTATGCTGTTGGTGCTGGTGGTGGAGGAGGTTGGAATGATTATCAAGGATCTGGTGCTGGAGGAGCAATTGTTTGGACTGATGGTGTTGCTGTTACTCCAGGTGAAACTTTAACTCTTGGTATAGGTACAGGTGGAACTGGTGGAACACAGGATATTGGTGGTAATCAACCTGCTGGTAGTACTTATTACGGATTACTTGGACAAACTACATTTGTTAAACGTCAAAATGGATCTGTTATATTAAAGGCTTACGGTGGTGGTGGATCTGGTGGTAGAGGTGGTACTGGTATCTTTAATGAAGGTATTGGTGGAGTTATAGATGGTGGTGATGCCTATAATTATTCAGGATGGCAAAATAATGGTGGTGGAACAGGTCAATATCAATGGCATCAA
>Ga0115012_10000856_pt1 | contig 17320 bp, 21 predicted proteins | sample TroAtlMetagenome_FD_88706 | JGI IMG/M metagenome (GOLD analysis project Ga0115012, IMG submission 88706) | Marine eukaryotic phytoplankton communities from Atlantic Ocean - Tropical Atlantic ANT10 Metagenome | ecosystem: Environmental > Aquatic > Marine > Oceanic | place: Tropical Atlantic...
GACATTCCTAAACAATAAACTATATTATTATTTGCATATAATTTAAGAGGTTTATGTTGTATAAAATTAAACATATCAATATAATCTTGAACATGAAATGATTTAGTAAGACAAGTCATAAGACCTTCTTGCATTAATGCTTTAGCCATTTCTGAAGTTCCGACACCATCCATATTGGCAGCCATTATTGGTATACCATTATATTCAATATTAGAATGTTTAAATTTAAAACTTCTTTTTAAATTAACCTCTTTTCTAGTAGTTAAGGTTGATCTTTTAGGTTTAAATAAAACGTTACTATAGTCTAACTTAATATCATCTTCTATTCTCATGCTTCCTCCGGCATAGTAAATAGAGCTCTAACTCCATCTGTGGTTGGTTTTCTGGCAAAGACTACCCATTTAAAAGGATTAAAAGAATTTCTTATTTCGCCACCTTTAAAATATTTTATTGGTTCTACAGTATGATCAAATTCTCTAAAACTAGTTCCAGTTGTATATACATCATCGCATATTAAAACAGGGTCATAAGAATTTCCGGTCTCATATTTTTTAAGTGCCTGCTCAATTTTTAATCCTCCTCTAGGTATTCCAATTGCTTTACTAAAGGGTTCTTTTTGATAGTCCATAATCATTGTAGCTAAGCAATCCCATTCTCTGTTAGTTATAGCATCACATTCTATTTTCCATTTTAACGGTAATCCGGCATGAGAAATAAAATCTCCTGCTTGAAATAATAAATTCATTATAATAGATCTCCTAAATATCCAAATATTTTACTATGAGGCCCACATAGAACTGGTTTATCATTCCATTCTATTTCTGCAGATTCAGATGATTGTGTAAAAAGACCTAATATAAACATAACAGCAATAAAGACACCTACTAGTAATAACGGTCTATCCATAGGATTCATATTATTTAAACTCCACATTTGCCATTATTTCTGTTAGGCAAGCAACAACATTTAATTCGTGATCAGCAACAAAAGCATGTTTGTATTGGTAATCGGCTAATATTAATATTAATTGAGGTATTGATTGGGGTTGTAAAACTTCGCTAGCATTATCGTATAAGCCTCTAAAAATAGCAGAGGCATCTGTATCTATATTATTTACTACCCATGCTCGCATCTTTTTAAAATCTTTTTGTTTTAAAATTGATAATAAAGATGAAAATATATCCCGTCCATGAGAATCATGAATATCCCCAGATATAACCCCAGCAATACTTTGTTTGTGTAAGTCATTTAATATCTTTCTCCAATCCGGTGCATGTTTAATTATAACACTTGCAACCATTTGTTCTTTAAATTCGATTTCTTCCTTTTGCAATATAGCTTTAGCTCTATGTAAGAAATCGGAACATAGATTTGCCATATCTTTTTTAGAAGTATTAAATTCATAAACTCCGCAACGAGAGTGTAATGGTTCAATAATTCTGTTTTTAAAATTACACGTTAAAATAAATCTACAGTTGTTTGAAAACTCTTCAATAAATCCACGTAAAGCTGGTTGAGTTGATTGAGGATTTAAATAATCTGCCTCATCAAGTATTACTACTTTATAACCACCTTGAAGAGATACCGAAGAAGCAAATTGTTTTATTTTGCCTCTAAGTGTATCAATATTACCTTCTTCAGATCCATTAATTAAAATATAATCTAAATTAAGTTGATTACATAAAGCTTTAGCTACAGTAGTTTTACCAGTACCAGCCGAACCAGTAAATAACATATTAGGTAATTCACCACCTTCTATTATTTTCTTAAAAACAGTTTTAAGTTTAGGTGCTAATATTACATCATCAATAGTTTTAGGCCGATACTTTTCGACCCATAGAAATTCTTCCATTCACATTCTCCATCACAAATTATATTATATCATAAAAAAGGGAGTTTGTAAACTATTTCTTTTTCTCAACTGAAACTTCTGCGTCAATAGGGGTTGCATCATCGTCAGAGCCAGTTTCCATAGCTGCAGCTTGATCCATCTGTTCACTCATTTGAATGACCTGTATAGCTTGATCTCTAAGTTGGCCAATAGTAGATAATTCTTCACCTTTGAATCCTCCACGAGTACATACAGCATCAACTACAGCTACTATTGATCTGCTAACTCTATTTGATAAATCTTTTAATTGTTTCATTTCTTCAGTCATTTATTTCTCCATATTAACCAAAATTAGATGTTTTCTCTAAAGCAATCCAATACGATATATCTATATCTGTATTTTTAAACTCTGTTATTAATTTGGAAGATATTCCAACTTCATAATTACCCGGTAAAAGCTTAAGATTAGGTATACTTAAAATTAATGAAAACTCTGAACCAGCTTCATAGTCTCCATCAATATCTATTGAATAAGTATTTGACGTTTTATTTTCAAGATCTGCTATAGTAAGTGTTAACAACCCTTCATTAGGTGTTATTACTAATTGTTCGTGTCCTAATGCAGAAGCAGCCTGTTTAAGTTTTTGCAAAGTAGATTGGTCGAGCGTAAATTTTATTTCAGGCTCAGGCATAGTAATATCTTTTTGAGGTGTAGTTAAACTTTCTTCTGACGAATAGAAATACTTAACTTTAGATCTTCCAGTTGAATCGCTTACAGTTGCATAATCTTCTTCTAATTTAACTCTAGGTGTATCAACTAAACCTAAAACTCCTATAAACTCGTTTAAATCATAAACTCCAAAATCTCTTTCAAAGTTTTCATTTACTGTTGCCCTTGATAATATATTACGAGCTTCGCTAATAGTCTTTATTATATTACCTTTTCTAATCATAACGTTATTGTTAATATTAGAATAGTTTTTTAAGACTTTAAGTGTATTTTCACTAAGTTCCATAATAACTCCTTCATTTATATAATTTATTATATCACAGTTTTTTGTATTTGTAAACTCTTTATTTCATTTTACTGAAATTTTTATCTTTAACAAATTCAATCTTTGAATTAAATTTACCGTCTAATATTTCTCCTTTATGAGATATGACAAATATATTAGTGTCGGCTCCTAAAGTTGTTAGTATCTTTAATAAATTTTCTACTCCATCATGGTCTAAAGAACTATCAAAGGTTTCATCTAACATTAAAAGATTAGTAGCTACAGAATTTTTCATCTTAGCTATTTGTCTCCAAGTAAATAATAATGCTAAATCTATTCTTTGTTTTTCTCCTTCAGAAAATGAATCATAAGTAAATTCGTCTCTATGTCTAGATCTTATAGTTTCTACAAAGGCTTCATCTAAATCAAAGTGAACATAAAAATCTAATATTTGCAAATACTGATTTACTAATTGATTTATTACTGGTAAGTATTGTTTTATTATTTTAGTTTTAATTCCTGTGTCTTTTAACATTTCAGATATAACAGAATTATACGAATACTTATCAGACAAACTAAATTTTTCTTCTTGAAGGTCTAATCTTTCTGAGTCATATTCAGACAAATCTTTTTTTGCTTTATCTAAATCTGCCACGGCAGACCCTCTAATTTCTTCTTGTAAAGATTTTATATTAGATTGAAGTCTAGTTATAGTTTGATTATTAGAATGTATTTGAGATTGTTTTTCTTTTATATTTTCTAATTTATTACTAGCATCATCCATTAACTTTGATATTTTACTTTGTTCGTCCGAAGCTTTATCCATAGCTGATTGTAATTCTTTAGCCTTGTTTTTAGAAGTACTTAATTTTTCAGTTCTAAGTTCTTCAGATATAGGTTGTGAACAAGTAGGACAATCTTTATTTTCTTCATAGAATTTAGCATCTTTAACTAGTCTATTCATCTGTTCACTAAACTGAGCTTTATAGTGTAATAGAACTTGATGCTTATCATGACAAGTATTTAATTCTTTTTCTATAGGTTCCTGAGTTTTTTCTACTTCAGCCGATAAGGCAGAGTTTTCAGCCTGGTAAATTGTTATTTCTTTACTATAATCTTCAATAGCAGTTTCATTTTTTTGTATATTAGCATCTGTCAAATCTTTAACATCTTTTATATACTTCTGCTGAGTTTCTACTTTATTTTTTATTAATTCAAGTTTATAAGTTACATCTTGAATAGATTCTTTAAGAGTACTATTTTTTTCTCTAAGTAATACATTCATTTTACTAAATACATTGATGTCCAAAAGATCCTCAATAACATCTCTTCTATGGCCAGCCTGTAATTGCATAAAGGGAATGAAAGAGGAGGAACCCAATACAACTACTTGATGGAACGACTTATGATTAAGTTTGAGTATGTTTTGTTCGAGGATCTTTTGGTACTCTTTACTATGGGACGACTGATTAATCATAGTACCGTTTTTCCAAATCTCAAAAATGTTTGGTTTTATTCCGCGTACTATTTTAAAATCACTACTCCCTATAGTAAACTCAACCTCAACTACACATGATTTTTTATTGATTGAGTTAATCAATTGCTGTTTATTAATATTACGATGTGATTTACCAAACAGAGCGAATGATATGGCATCTAACATCGTAGATTTTCCAGCGCCATTATGTCCTACTATTAAAGTAGATTTATTTTGATTGAGGTTTATTTCTGTAAAACTATTACCAGTTGACAGAAAATTCTTATAACGTACAGTTTTAAATAATATCATGCAATCTCTAATGCCTGTGCTTCAGTCATCAATTCTCTCATTTCGACTTTAATCCTATCTTTATCTAGATCAGTATCAACTCCATCGATATAATCATCCACTAATTGCTCAGTGTCATCGACTGTCAGGCCTTCGTCTCCTACATTTTCACCAATAAATTCTTTAAAGTTTTCTGTTATCTTTAAATCATATATGTCTTTACTTTGAATCTTATCAATGAATCTGTCAAATATGAAATTATCAGTTTTATTTACTACAACAACCTTAACGAATTTTTTATCTAAATTATTTACATTATAACTATTATAATCTATTTCGTCGTCTTTGTAAACTATTTTTTCAAATAAAGTGTGCGGATTGTGTATTCTTTCTATATTTCTAGTTTCAGTGTCTATAATATGAAAGTATTTTTTATCTCCAGCATCAGACCAAAAGAACTCGCTTTGGGACCCTAAATACCATACGTTATCTCTTCTAGAAGATACGTGAAAATGTCCTGTTAAAACTTGTTCGAATTTTTTAAAAAGTTTATGGTCCATACCACCATGGCTCTCGACTCCTTTCATGAAATCAAAACCATTTAATTCTAAATGAGCTCCACACCAATCTGCTTTACACTCTTTAATAAAATTCATAGATTGTTCATAATTATCTTGACATATCCATGGTATTAATGCAATTTTTAAAGAACCATATTCCATAACAGTAGGTTCCATTACAATATTAATTTCATTCATATAATGGCCTAAACATTCTTTTAGAGTATTAAGATCATTAGTATTTTTATAATAAGTGTCATGGTTGCCTGGAATAATATCCATAGTCATTCCACGTTTTCTTAATTCGTTTAAAAAATGTTTTCTACTGTGATTAATTGCTTTAACATTTATCATCTTTCTATTATCGTAAAAATCTCCAAGATGAACTATTTGTTTTATTTCTTGCTTTTCACATTCTGGAAAGAAAATGTTTTCGAAGAACTCTCTAGAATTATTTAAGAATATTTCAGATGAGTTTCTTACACCTACATGAGTATCATTCAATACTGCTATCTTCATATAAGAAACTCACTTAAATCTGAATCCACTTTAGGGATTCTTTTCTTTCTTAATTTCTTTTCTTCTTTTACATAAGTTTTAACTTCTTTATCGTACATTTTAACTTTTTCAATTCTATCTCTTAAAGTGTCTACAAAGGCACCAACTACTTGAGTTGACATGTCATCGGACCCCTCAAAATTTATAAAGTTTTCTATTCCAGATTTAGTAAGATATTTTATTTTAATATCTTGTTGCTTCTTTTCTTTAGCTATTCTTCTTAAAAAAGCGTACCAAGTTATTTGTGTAAAATAAGCAAATGCATTAGGTTTTCCTGTTCTAGTAGCTGCTTCTAAATTATAATTATTAATAGCTTTAAGGCAGTTTTCTACTGCATCCATAACCATTTCTTCTCTATAAGTATATCGAATAAAATTAGATTTATGAGATAATCCTTCAGCAATTCTTAAAAAGCATTGAGCTATATAATCTGGTACTGTTGGTATTTTTTTATTTTTAGTTTTAGCACCTTCTACTATAGTACAGTAGTCAACTACGGCCTGAGAAAACTGAGCGTTATTCACATAATGAATACTTTGTCTTTTTTGTCGCGCCATTATTTTTCCTTTCATTGATATAATTATATCCTAAAATGTATAAAAAGTAAACTATTATTTTTTCTATTAACATTGAAAATTAATTAAAAAAAGGGTTTACAATACACTTAAAAAGTAGTATAATAAATTAAGGTATTTTGGGAGAGGCAGAGATACCAGTTTAATGCACCGTCGTAGGTTTAAACGGAATAACATTGTCAGGCATATCGGAATCCATTGTTAATTTTTTCATGTACTTATCAAATTCGGCGTCGGACATTTCTAATAATTTGTCCGGAGCTTCGTCCAAAGGTATTGTAACCTTTTTCCTTTTATCTTTTTGCATTCCAACTATCATGGAAGCATATTTTTTAAGAGTAGTTTCATCTGGAGTAGTTTCTCCAATAATATGTAAAGCGCTTAAAGTGTGTAGATCTTCTGGATTATCGTTCATCAACATCCATGGACGAAACGCAAAAAATCTAACGCCACGCATGAAATCTTCTATTTGCAATATTTTTAAAGCACCTCTTATAATTAATTGGTGATTTTCTTCATTATCCCACTCAACTACTTCACATATAATTTCTTCTTCATTAGTTAGTTTAAATTGTTTTATACTAGGTACGGTCATATATCTACCTTATAAGTTTTATGATTAAACTTTTCTTTATTATAAATTTTTAAACGTTCTTCCGCATGCACGTACGCGAAATTCTTTCTACTCTTCCAACTAATATTATCTATAATGTCATAAAGCTCTGTTGGAACATTATTATCACTTTTTCTTAATCCTCTTCCGATAGATTGTAATACTCTAATCTGGCTTTTAGACGGTGATGCAAAGATAATATTATGCAAATTCCGAATATTAATACCAGTACTAAAAGTACCAAGACTTGCCACAACGATAGCATTTTTTTGTTTCTCTATAATTTTTCTAATAGCTTCTCGATCATTTGTATCAGTTTGTCCTGAAACAAAAAATACTTTTCTTCCAGCAGAATTATTATCTATTAATTCAAATATAGGTTTACCATGTTTTTCTACATAATTATATAATACTAGAGTATTTCCTTTTAGATCTAAAGCTAAGTTTTTTATAAATTTATTTCGTTTTTCATTACTAACTATAAACTCTATTTCTTCTTGGTATTCTTTTTTTCCAAATTCTTTTTTTACTTTGTCAGAGTATTCTAATTCTATTCTGTTTATATTTAACTCAGCTAAAGTGTCACTCTCTTGCAATTTTTTAGTTGTAGTTACTTTAAAAACTTTTCCAAATAATCCCTGTAGTACTAATTCATGAGTTTGAGTTCCATCTAAAGTTCCAGTAGTTCCATATCTATATTCAGCTTCAGTAGATTTATTCATTATTGAAGTTAAAGATTTAGCTTTAAATCCGTGACATTCATCTCCTATCACCATACCAAATTGTTCGAACCAATCAAATGGCAATTTATAAATTGATTGCCAAGTACTTATAAAACAACCACAATCTGAATTTTTATCTTTTCCAGAATATATTTTATGACAATAGCTTTCAATTCCAAGATCTGGTCCATAACTTCTAAAATCTTCAAACATTTGTTCAACTAAAGAAGTAGTAGGAACTATTATTAAAACTTTTTTATCTCCTTTATATACATGATTATAATAACTTAATACTTCATGATAATATCTAACTAGACAATATATTATAAGAGATTTTCCAGAACCGGTAGGAGAAACTAATATTCCAGTTTTATTTTTTATAGCATGCATAAGAGCATCAAATTGATAATCTCTTATTTTATGAGGCATTCTTAAAGTTTTAATCCAATGATATAATTCTTCTGGATCTACGTCAAACATACCGCCTGGAAGTCCATAATCACTTTCTAATAAATGTAAATCATATCCCCTATTTTTAGCGAAATTATATACATGTGAATATAGTCCTGCAGGTAATTGTCCAGTCCTAGAATCAAATAATCTAATTTTCCCGTCCCATAGTCTCTTTCTAAATGCGGGCATAAATTTATATCCAGGCACAAAAAACGAGAAAAACTCTCTTAGTTCTGCCGATAAATCATCTTCACATTCAATGCCTAAATTGGCATGACTTAATTTCCGGATTCGAATTGTCTCCATTTAATCATATTACTTATTGTTTGATGTCGCCAGTTTATATTATTAATTATTTCTGTTAAAGTATCTATTACCGTTTTATAATACTGAATTTTTTCTTCAGACTTTTGTATTTCTGGGTCTGCTTCATAATAGTATTCCATTTCACCTTTTAATATTTTTAAACCGTTAAATGGATCTAATTCCCAGCCTAATTCTTCAATTTCTTCTCTATCCATTTTACCATTATAGTATAACCATTTTTGTTTCAATAAAGTTTTTTGAGCAAACTCTGCTCTTTTTAATTGAAGCTTATAAGTTGATAATAATTCTAAATATTTTGAGTGTAAAAAAGGAGCTTCTCTAGAAGTTTCGTCTAATTTATTTTTCTGTATAACGCAATCTTGTTTCCACATTTCGTGGATACTTTTCAAATCAATCATAATATAATCCTATTCTAAATAATTTCCGTCTAAATCATGAGTACCGCTATTATGCCATGCCCATATTGTACAATTAATCACTCCATAATCAACATTCCAATCGCGAAATGGAAGATTAGGTATTTGTCTTTTTCTTAAAATTTTATAATGACCTATAAATAATTCATACCTATTTTTTCCAAAAACCCAATCTCTTATAATCTTTATCTTCATGCCAAGTCCAACCTTCTGCTTCTAATACTAATGATTTAGTTGCATATCTGTCACTTTCCCACATAGGTATAATTTCATTATAATCTCCCATATCGGTGTTTAATCGTAAATGAACTTCTATTAATTTGTCTCCTATAAATTCACAGTTAATATATCTATAATCGCCTTTAAGTGTATCTACAATTTTAGGATAAGGTACATGTTCTTTAATCTTTTTCCATTTGCTCCACATAAACAATGGACCGTCTTCATTGTCTTTAAATCCTTCGGTTGCAAGAACTTGTTCTTTATCTATGTAATCTACACTTAAATGTCTTCCTTTAAATTCTTCACACCAAAAATGTCCGGCAGGTAAATAAGTAGTTTCTCTACGAATAAATTCTCGTATAGCATCTCTTCCCATACCAGCAAAATTACTGATAGGTCTTACTATGTACCAATCTGGTTTTGGTACCCAAGAATCTACTGGTCCACAAGAATAACCTAATTTTCTACTTAGAATTAATTTGTCAAATATCCATAAATCATCTAGGTCACACTCGAACCAAGCTACGTCGTCTTCTGTTATCATTAACCTGCAAGTTGTTTAACTATTGATATTGAAGGTGAGCCATCTACGTTAGTAGTATAACTAGCACCAGATAATTCGAAATAACTAAATCTAAATGAAGCCCCAAAGGTTATAAAAGATTCCCCTCCTGAAGTAGATTCAAATTGAATATCTGTTAATGAGGTAGGAATACAATCGACATATTTAACTTGTTTTGTTTGATTATTATGACTAGAAAGTATTGATAATGTTATATCTGACATAATAGGAGGAGTTGTTCCTGCTTGAGATGGTGATACTGCTGTTTGATCCAATGCTCTTCTCATCCAAGAATACATTTCATCATAAGCTTTTAAATTTTCGTCTAAAATGATATTAGCCATCATTTCATTGAAAGTAAGCTTATCGCCTACGAAAGGAACACCTGTTATTTTTTTATAAGGAACTTCTACGGCATTCATCATCATTCCAGGATGAGTGAAACTCTGACAAAAGAACTCTAAATTAGGATAATTTTCTCTATCAATAGTTATCCTAAAAGAGGTAGGTTGAAGGTAATTAATATTATTTGTTAAGTTTGCCATACTGCTATTTATAACAAAAAAAGAGGAGGCTTTCGCCTCCTCAGTTTAAAAAATACTATATAGGAAATTATGCTCCGAGTATGTTGTCTACTCTGAAAATCCTGTAGTACTGGTTTGTTTTAGCAGTAGCAAGACCGTCACGACCAGATGCGTTACCTGTGTCTACGAATGGGTTTGAAACCATTCCGTATCTTGTCTTAAAGCCAATTTTTGGTTGAAATGTATCTTCTCCAACTGCACGTACCATTGTTAATGGAACGTATGGGCAGTAGAATAGACCTGCATCATAAGGGCTAGTTCCCTTATATCCAACGTTGCAGTAGTCCTGAGAAGAATATGGGTCAACATAGACTTTTGTTCTACCATTTAAAGTACCAGCAAATGTGTTACCAGTATCGTCAACATTCAATGATGTTGACATGGCAGGAGCGTAGTCTAACATTCCAGCAGAAGCTAGAGCTGAAGCTACGTCGGAAGAACAGATGATAAAGTTACCTTTACCACGTCTGGTTTCTTTTGCAATTACGTTAGCTTCTCTTTCGATTTGAAGAATCAAACCTTTGAACTTCTCTACTGACCAACGACCATCAGCATCTGTCTGTACGTTGAAGACACCATTGATTGCTGTGTTAGTTTGAAGTGCACCGAGCTTAGCTTGAGAGTTGATTGTTCTAACAACTTCACGGTTAATTTCTGCCATGATTTCTGTTGAAAGAATGTTTGCCAACTCAGTTTCAGCGTCAAGACCGTGAATTGCTTTCAAATCTTGTGCTAATTCTAAGCTGTACTCAGCTTTAAGAGCTCTTGTCTTTGCAGTAACTGTGGCTTTTTCAATGCTGAAACCCATGCCTGCAAAATGGTCTTGAGTTCCGTCACCGATTGCTTCACCTTCAGCTGTAGTGTAAAGATCTAGGTTGTTTAATGAGTTACCAAGTGAGTCACTAATAGTACTATCTCCGTCACCGTCGGCTGCGGCACCTAAGCCTGATCCGTCGGCATTCATAGCAGTAGTAGATGAGTCGCCTGAAAAGTTAATGTTTGCTTCGCTAAATAGTGCTTCGCCACCGTCAAGAGATCCAGACTTTGATTTCTTGTATAGTGATTTCATAGCAAATATTAGACCTGTTGGACCTGACATTGGCTGAACGCCACAAATGTCGTATGCCATAAGATTTGGCATTGCTCGTCTAACAAGAGCGATAAGAACTGGATTCCAGTTCGCTACACTAGCAGAACTAGTGGCAGGGGCTGCTTCGTTAATCATTCCTTCTTCACGTAGTGCGATTTCCTGATTTTCGAGAACAGCAGCTGTGACTGCTTTACGATGGTTGTCTGTGATACTTCCAGCTGACTCTTCGTTGAGTACTGGAGCCCACTTTTCCATCAGCTTGTCATATGCTTGCAATTGTTGCATAATGGTTACTCCCGATTAATTGGTTTTCTTAAGGGCATTAATGTACTGAGCCATTGTGCCTGTAGAATCTACCGCTGGGGCTTCGTCTACAACTTCAGCATCAAGTGATTCAGTTTGTGGCGCAGCCACTTTTTTGAAGTATGATTCTTTGACTGTAAATACTTTCTTAGCGAAAGATTCTTCGTCATCGAAATCCATATCTTCGACAAGTGACTTAAGTTTTTCGACTTCAGTATCAGCCAAACCTTTAGAGGATTCTGAAATAACTCTTTCTCTCTTTAGATTGTCTAATTCTTCGGTCATGCTTATAACCTTATCAGTTGATTCATTGAGCTTGCCCTCTAACTCATCAACGGATTCAGCGAGTTCGTCAACTAGGTCTACTTTGTCCTCAGGAACTGTTATATAAGACTCTTCGAATAGACCTTTAAGGTTATTCATGAAGTTCTCTGCAATTTCAGTTCTGAGACCATTTTGAATGGCAACTTTGTTGTCTTCCATCCAACCTTCTACTACGTAGTTTAGGTAACTGTCTACTTTGTCAACCAAGCCAGCCTTAGTATCTTCGATTTCTTCGGCTAACTCTTCGTTATATTTTTCTTCCAGGCGATTAATCTCTTCTGTAAGCTTTGATTTGATCGCAGCTTCAAAGATTACACTAGCTTTATCTTTAAACTCCTCTGAAAGAGTAGCTTCATTTTCAACTAGCGCATTAAGATCTGTAGAAAAGTCATATTGAACATTAGCGAGTTCATCTGTCATTTCTTCTGCCTCAGCGATTTGCTCGCCGGGTAAAGATGAAGGAAGTGTATCATCAGATAGTCCTGCTAATACTCCAGACAACTTTACCTTATTCATATTCTGCATAATTGCGACGGCGGATGCCATCATAGCAGATTTTGTTTTAGGCATTGGATCTTGTGTTGCATTATCACCCTTACGCTTTGGCGCAGCTTTCATACCGTCATCCGCTTTATCAACGGATGCAACAGCTTGAGCCTCAGCATCTTTAGGATCGTGAGCTTCCACGACTTCGTCAGTGACATCATCATGGAGTTCAACTTCTTGATTTTCATCAGTCATTATGACTCCTTATATTTTAGATTTTACTAACGAGAGGAAATTCTTAAACTCACGAATCTGAACGTTATGTAGATCAGCACGTGGAGCCTTCTTAATTTCTGTCTCCATTTCTTCAATAGCTCGAGCCTCGATAATACCATTATTCCATACCCATTCAACACCTTCCATAACTCCATTAACAAAAGCGCTAGGTGCGGATGGATCTTGTACAATATCTATTGCATTAAGAATAAAGTCGTCTTTGACGTACATTGTGTTATTACGATTTTCTAAGCTTCCCATACCACGAGTCGAAACACCCAGTTGGACTCCGCCTTCAAGTAATCCTTTAACTATATTACCCATTGGAGTATCCAAAACTGTGGCCTTTCCCACAACATCGTTTCCCTTCCAATTAAGAGATTCGATCTTATGCGAAACCTTATCTAAATTTACCGTCGGCCCTTCAGGATGATTCAGTTCACCCACGGCACGACCTTTAGAAACCTGTGAATTGTCGTAATTATTTACAGCTTTTTCCATTACTGCTTTTTCATAAATACGACCATTTCTATTTTTACTTTCTGCTTGTGCAAATACACCTTCTATAGCATAGTTCTTTTTTCCATTTTTTCCCTCAGTAATAGAAACTCCTATGTCCTGAGTGTATTCTGCAATTAATTTCATTTCATTCCCTTATATTGTTTAACAAATTCTTTACCGGCTTTTTCTGCTTCTTTTTGAGTTTTATAACCGTCTAATCTATCACCATCTATATAAGTTACAAATAAGTTAGGCTTTTCTTTATAGACCATTACCTGAATTTTACCAAATTTATTGTTAGAAACAAGATTTCCTTTTGGTTTCCTTTCAGCTAATTCTCTTATTTGCAAAAAAGTTTTCATTTTTTCTCTACTATCTTTTATTTATAATATTTAAGATTTTCACCTAGCTAAGTCAATTAAATCAATTAGACCATCTAGATTTTCTAAAGTACTATTAAATTCCGTCCTCGTCCCGTTCTCCATCTGTACTGTCTTCTTCACCGTCTTCCACCGGCTCCTGAACACTATCACTGGGTTCCTCTGTATAATCGGAGTTCGCGTCCATGTCCTCTTCGTCGGACTGCACGTCTTGTGCTTCACCCGCCTCCATTTCGTTATCTTCTGCCTCTTGCTCGTCTGCATCTTTTAGATCCATTTCTGCTTGACCGTTATCATTATATACAAGATTAGTCAATCTAATTTTTTCTTGATCTAAAACATCTTGGACACTAGTTGTCATAATTTGTCCAAAAATTTCATTAGCTTTGTTGTAGTCTTTATCAATAGCATGTTGTATTAAGTCTTTTGTTAATCCACTCATAATTTTTCCTTAATTTCTGTTATCTTCTTCATCAGGTTCTGGTGCTTCATCTGGCTGAGGAGCTTCTTTTTCTTCCTCATCCTCTGCTTCTTCACCATCTGCCTGAATTTCTTTTTTAATATCTTCTATATCTTCATCACTCATATGAAGAACATTTTTGTAAACCCATTCTTTAGAGAAGTATTCTCCGACATAATTAGTAATTTGATCTAGAGTTTGAATTTTTTCTCTTAATAATTCAGCATCTTTTAATTCAGCAAATTGGTTATCTCTTTCAAACATAATAATCATATCACTACGCCAGGCATTCCAATCGTCTTCTGTTATAACACCTTTTAGTATTAACTGTTTTTCTAAAATATCTAAGAATATATTAGCAAAACGCTTTCTTAAACGGTCTATAAATTTCTGAAATTTAAGTTCATCTCTAGAAATTTCAGTAGATCTACCTAGACTAAACTGAGCTTCTTGTTCTAATCTATTAATTGGAACATTAAGGGCTCTATATAATCTCTTTTGAAAATAAACTATATCATCTATTTGTCCTAAGTTTTCCCCACCTGGAAGAGTAGAAATTTCAGTACCTCTACCTCCTTCTCTTCGTGGAAGCCAAAAATCTTCAAGCATTGACATATGTTTACGATCATCTCGTATCTCGCCTGTTTGAGCATCGTATACAAGTTTATTTCTGTATCTAGCCATAATCTGTTTCATATATTCTTCAGACTTACCTTTTGGTAAGTTACCAACGTCTATATAAAATATTCTTCTTTCAGGCGCACGTGCGAGACGATAAATTACCAATGAATCTTCCATCATTCTCAATTGATTCAATGGTTTTAAAGCTTTATGTAAATAAGAAATTACTTTCTTACGATGGTCATCTAATAATCCTGAAGTAGTATATTGAACAGCATCTATAGTTAATTTAACTCCTTGTTGCTGCATTCCAGGTTTTTCTTGATATATGTAATACTCATCAACCTTTTCAATAATTTTAGCTCCAGTAACAGGATCTTTTTTAGTTTTTACCTGTTTTACTTTTCTCATTTTAGAGGCATCAATAGGTCTTATTTCTACTATGCCTTCTTTCAATCTTTCTTCATTAACTACTAAGTGATGATATATTCTTCCATCGATATACCATCTTCTAAAAATATCATGACCATACTCATTAAAGTTGAGCATTCCATAGATATTATCAAATTCTTCTTTTATTGTTTTCTTTACGTTATCTGGAATTTCTATATTATCTAAATTAATATCTATTGATTGTTTGTCTTCGCTTCCAACAATAGATTCATTAGTAATATCTTCAATAGCAGCATCAACTTCTGGATGCATTGCTACTCCTCGATATTTCATAACTAACTGGTAATTATCCTTAGAATCATCACCTTCCATATTAATATATTGGCCATAATGTGAACCAGAAGCAGTTACATAACCTGCCCCATCATCATCGCGTGCCGGCACAATAGAAGGTTTTTTCTTTGGATCTTCTGCCGATGCTCTTCGAATTTCAAATCCAAAAAGTTTCAGAGTCCTATCTTCCGCCATTCACTGTTCTCCTAATAAAGTAGAGGCAAATAATTTCACCTCTACTTATTTATTCTAATTTTAACTGGTTGTGTTTGCGTTTACAGCGTCGTGATACTGATATGCAAAACTAACCGTGAATCTTTCAATCTCGTCAGATGATGCATAGCTCACATCGATTGGGGATAGTTCTGTTGGAAATGCTCCTCGTAATACATATCCTTTTAGAACTTCTCCGTCTCGATCTAGCTGTTCAACTTTAAGATCTGATTCATATGATCCAGGCTGAGATAAACCAGTGTTTTGTGAATGTGCATTAATGCCATTCATCCATCTTTCCATCGCGTTTCTTACATCAAAGTCAGTGTCATTTATAATGGATACTGACCAATCTGCAAAAGTACGATCTCCGGCAATTTTTAATTGTCTTCCTCTAAAAGGTATTACAATCAAGCCAAATGTTGAACCTGGTAAACTCGTAGATTCACATAAGAAAGATGTTAGTTCTGGGTCACCGCCAGCGAAGGCTGGGAAGTTTATGGTCGCTTTAAATAAATTCGGTCTAGCGCCACCACCTCTCAGCTTGGACTTAAAATCATCAACTCCTAATACTGCCATTTTATTTCTCCTTAAGCGCTATTATACGGTACCAACAACTTCTTCAAACTCAACCCCAGTTCTAACTGCCACAAAGTTAAGAGTGACGTAGTTAATTGAACGAGCCGGCTTGATGAAGATGCTAGCAACAAATTCATTTCTATCGATAACTGCTGCAGTGTTATTGGTTTCGTCTGCTATTACTCTAAAATCAGTAATACCTCTTCGACCTTTAACTTCTCTTAATACTGGCTCTACGATATTGACAAACTCTGCTCTTGTAAATTCATCGTTAAATTCAAAGAGCACTTGCTGTGCAGCTCTTCCAATAGCTCTTTCAAGTACTAAGAACAATCTTCGTACGTTGATTCTATCGAAAGCAGATGGTCTTGCAAGTTTAGTTTTATCTCCGAATAGAATAACTCCTTGACCTGGTATATTCGCTATTGGGTTTACACCGGCTTTATAAAGAGTATCTCTTTGAGATTTGTCAGGGGACCATGAGAGTGAAGTAATTCCGAGATACTGACCTCTTCGAGAACCAGCTGGTGAGAACCATGCTGCTCTGTTAGTGTCAGTAGCTGCCATAATACCTGCTGTAGATGATGCAGCTGGTATTTCAATATATTGATCATTAAATTTATCATAAACTTTTAGATAATTTCCATCAACAAATAAGTAAGATGAATTAGTATAAGTATTTGCCGCAGTAGTTAAATTAGTGGTAATAGTTGCCGCCACTGTCTGACCAACGATATCAGCTCTAGAAGGTGATGCTACTACTACACAGTCTTTTCTAAGACTTGCTGCTGTTGCTACTAAATCATTTGTTACTGTTGTTTGAGCTCCGGTAGTAGTCATACCTGGAGCAATTAAGAAATCTATTTCTACAGCATCTTTGTCTTCAAATAAATCGTGACAAGTTGCAAATTCAGTAGCACCTAATGCTTCAGAATTAACACCAAGTGTCAATTTATGTGTGACGTGTGTAGTTCTATAATAGAAATCTGTTACTGCAGAAGCATTATTACCTGCTCCATTAGTAGTAAAGTCTGAGTCCCATCCTATAAAGTGGACATATTCAGATCGATCATTAATTATGTCTTTAACATAATTAGATGTTCCATCAGTATTTTTTGCATCAAGTGCCTGTGATACAAAGGGATAAGTTTCTAAGACTGTTCCTGGAGTTCCGC
>Ga0115012_10000857_pt1 | contig 17306 bp, 17 predicted proteins | sample TroAtlMetagenome_FD_88706 | JGI IMG/M metagenome (GOLD analysis project Ga0115012, IMG submission 88706) | Marine eukaryotic phytoplankton communities from Atlantic Ocean - Tropical Atlantic ANT10 Metagenome | ecosystem: Environmental > Aquatic > Marine > Oceanic | place: Tropical Atlantic...
AAACAAACAGTATGGAAAATTGTTTGTCTTTATATATGCCACAGATGCAATTCTATATGTGGTTGCATCAAGCTAAAGGCTGCTATCTATCTGTAATCTTTGGCAATCGCAAGTGGGCTGCTGTTTATGTCCAGAAAGATTGGGATTATATAAACAAGATGAAGGTACACATCACCGAGTTTTGGAGGCATGTCACTGAGGACACTCGCCCTTTCGGTGACAACGAAGTACCACCTGTATCTATAGATAAGATCAAAGTCGATGGCATGACTAAGCGTGACGCATCAGCAGACAATGAATTTATGAGCAGATGCCATGACTACATTGCTTACAAAGATTCAGCAAAACTATTTGAGTCAGCCAAATCTGATCTTAGAGATATGGTTGGTGACGATGAGCGAGAAGTATACTGTGATCTTCTAGCCATCAAACGCGATAAGCGCGGATCATTACGCATCACAGTAAAGGAGAACTAAAATGTCTAAAGACAAACTTGAGTTATGGAACAAGGTATCAAAGTCTGATCCCAAGTTTCTAAAGAAGGTATCATTTGGATCACGCTCATTTACAGCTATTGATCCACAGTATCAGGTCAGAGCAGCAACAGAACAGTTTGGTACGATAGGCCACGGCTGGGGATGGAGCAACGAAACACGCTTCATCAATGTATCGAATGGAGATACTGCTGTTATAGCTGATGTAACTATATGGACAGGATCGCCTAGCAATTCATTCGGGCCTTTCTCTGGATGCAGAAAGTTTTTTGATTCTGCTAAAGGTAGAATGGCAGAGGATGCACCAAAGATGGCAATCACTGATGGTCTTACAAAAGCCCTATCCCACTTAGGATTCAATGCAGATGTGTTCCTTGGCGAGATGGATGGCAACAAATATGCAGCCGATTCAAAGGCTGGTAAAAATACAGGAGGCTGGTAATGGATAACAATTATAAAATTGAGCATGATGTACCTATGCCCCGCGAAATAACAGGGCATAGTTCAAAATACAGTGTATTAAAACACATGGAGAAAGGGGACAGTATTATTATTGGCAGTGGCTTTGTCGCTGCTTTAAGACAGGCCGCAAGAAAATGGGATATAAAAATTGTTACAAGAAAGGAAAACAATATGTCCCATAGAATATGGAGAGCAAACTAATGTTTTCTTCAAAGTTTGTTTTGCATTTAGAAGAAATAAAAATAAGACTCACTAACCTAGAACATAAAGTAGAAAAATTATTATGGCTCTTACAAGAAAGTAAAGAAAAGGAGAACAAAAAATGACTGAGTATGATAACACTAACAGAGGCGCAGCTTTCAAACCCTTCCCAGAGCAACAGCTTATACTACAAGGCAAGCTCAATATCATGGGAGAAGATGGGCAAGTCGCGCTTATCATGGCTGAATCCAGAGATGGAAGCAAACGCATTGAGGTCTTTCAAAAGATAGGATGCTTGTTCCCCAATGATAAGAAGGGCAATGAAAAGGCACCTGATTACAGTGGCCCCCTTGATGGGCTGCACCAAGATTGGAAGATTGCTTCTTGGAAAGAGATGAAAGACGATAGAGCTTACATGTCTTTGCAAGTATCAGAATACAAAGCAAAGCCAATAGACGATGAGATACCTGAGTTTGGCGACAACATCAAAGATGAAACCAGTGGCTTAAAATCTGTATCAGCTAGTGACTTTATGAAATTAGAAACAGAAAAAACTAGCGCAGAGCCAAATGAAGATGTACCATTCTGAGGCAAGTTGATTAGTTCTCCGCTTGCCTCATAGGGTGGGTCAGCCGTTTATGGGTTTTTCGGCTGGCCCACTTACACTATTAATCCTTTACGATACCCATTCTTTTTATCGTAAGTAAGAGATTCTTTTCTATTACCCTCTGGTTTGTAGCTACAGTGTATCCAACCACTGTTGCCGCCAGTGTAACACTCTAATATTAACTGATCGAAATCGAGGTTGTCCTGTATCCACATAGCCAACCCATAGTTATCTACACCAGCAACTTCAAAGTCAGCCGCTTCACCTTTTGCATGTTGACTCTGGATGTTTGAACCTATAGCTACACAAAGCTCACCACTGCGGAAGCCTGACGATACAAGAAATGGCCCATGCTCATTACGAATAGGCTGCAATATATTCTCACACAACAATTTCATAGACTCTATCTGACTATCATCAGGTGTATTAGGTATCCCTTTACGCTCTGCTGTCTGGCTTTTTACCATTTCATCTAAAGAAAAATTTTCTGACAACTTCATTTCTTCATACCTTTCAATCCGCGCAATCCAAAGCTTGCAGCTATTGAAGCATAAACAGCATACTGAAACCACTCAGGAGTATTAGATAAAGCAGCGAATCCATCAGCAACATACTCTTGGGTAAAAGGAATGAAGCACATTGCAATTATAGCTATAAAGAGAATAGTCCACGCTTCGTCTTTCCAGCTATTGTCACTGGCTTGAGCCATGATCTTTTCCCAGCCAGCCTCATGCGTAGCAGCAACCTTCATTACTTCTGCTTCCGCCTCTGCTTTTGCCTGAGCCACCTTACCTTTAGCTTTGGTAGCCTCTACCTTTGACTCCATCCAACTGCCAGCCAGTGAAGCTATAGGGCCGATTAATGCCTGTATCATTCTATTATCCTAACAATATAGTTTGAACCATCGTCGTTCTTCTCAATTACAACTGTTTTGTTTTCACAAGCATACCTAACTGATGTTGATTTCTTGTATAGGTTTCTCTCTATCTTTCGTTTGGTCTTAAGACATTTAGATACTTTCTCAAATGCAGTATGTTCTGCAATATCACCGCCCATATAGAGTATCAATGTGATTGTTTCAGTTACCACGTTGTCCGTTCCTCATCTTCTCGATCTGCGCTTCAATGTTGTTAATTCTTTTTGTAAGAAACGATATAGTTAAAGCCTGTTGCTGATCGTGAGGTAATTTGCCGCCATCAGCCTGATCTTGGAGCTTTTCAAATTGACTTGAAATATGCTCAATCAACATATTTTGTTCTTGATCAGATGCTGTCAAACCTAATTCCCCTCTTGGGAACTTAATCCTAAATTCTGTGTTCTGTTTCAAATCTGCTTCAATCAAAATAATTTTATTCTCTATGCTGTTTAATCTTTCTATAATTCCAAAGTAAGCCCAAGTACCAATTGCTGCTCCAACTACCATCGCAATCAGGTTGCGTATAGGCATAGATAGTTCAGTGTTTTCATTTATCTTGGTAGCCACTATTCACCTTTGTGTTCATGCCCCATCCAGATACCAAACACTCCTGTCATTACGCCCATAACTACAGATACAAACGCAGACTGTGCTGCTGTAGGCACATCCAAACCCATAAACCATTCAGCGCAACGCCATGACATAACTGTACTAGCTAACATCATGCAGCGAGGCAGTATCTTCCAAGCTAAAAATTGCTCGACTGTAATCATAACTTTCTCCTTCAACACTACGAGCTATTGTCATAAACATTACAACAAAGAAGAAAATAGCTACCAAGAGTACACCGAAGATAACTGCACACGCTTTAATTGTCTCTGCCATTTCGTGTTGCCTACGAGCCGCTTCAACTTGTGCTTTCTTAATCGCTTCCTTTTGTTCCCTAAGTTTCTGATTATGATGATTAAGAATCTCCTGCCATGTACTAGGTTGGTCGGCTGGTTTAGGCCAACGCAGATTAATCATTGTAGCAATTTCTTGCATCTGCTCATTAAGTTTTTTAGCTTCAAGAACTGCATCAATCGAACTACGAATGTTGATGTCACCAACACCAGCTTGCTTATTACGTTCTTCATTGAGTTTCTTTTGGGCTGAGAATAACGTACCGATCTGGTCTGAAATATCTGCAACAGATTGAACATCATTGATACGAGCCTTGATAAACCCTATTGCATTTGAAGCCGCAGTAACCGCAGCGATAGCTGTTGTTATCGGCTCCATTTATCACTCTGACTTCGGATTATCCGCTTTAATCTTGGCAACGTGTTCTTGCCATTTGTCTAGGCCATTCTCTGTAATGTATTCAAGTTGTGCTGTTACATGCCCATAAGCATCCATTCTTGCTTGAAGCCAAGCTGGATTCTCTGGCGTTTCTTCTACCTCAATAGGCAAAGCACTTGCTGTAGATTTGAAACCAACCTTTGCAAAGCTAGGTGCAACACCTTGTTTCGGAGCAAACTTATGAGCCAGATCATCAAGATCAGCTTCTTTCATATCCTTTGAAAGCAGCAACTCAGCCCAGCTATCATCTGCATATCTAACTGTGGCAATGCCATTTTCAATTTTTTCAATGCTATAATCAGTCATTACCATTTCCTCATTGGGCATCGTTGCCCTTCTAGTTTAACTTTCAGTGGCATAAAACAACCACACTTTTTGCATTGCTTAATAATTGATCTAAAAAACTCACAAGCCTTGCAAATCTCATATCGTTCATCAGCAGTCATGCAACTGCGCCGTGGATTGTCCCAGAATTATTCATGGTCACACTTGTTCCAGCTACAGCCGCACCAGCAGCACCACCAGAAGAACCAGCACTTCCATTTGATGCGTTTCCGTTAGCACCTGTGCTGCCAGCAGACCCAGCCTGTCCATAGGTAGCTCCAGCCCCACCAGCACCGCCAGTTCCAGCCGATGTACCGCCAGCCGATCCAGCCCCACCTGATGCGTTTGTAACATTATAGCCTTGTCCTACACCGCCAGCCCCACCAGCCCCACCTGATGTAGAATTATTGGAATCAGTACCAAGGTAATAGCGATAGCGTTCGAGATTGCCATCACCATCAACATCAGTAGTGTGTAGGTTTCCTTTGCGACGAGTAACCCCGCCTATACTACAACTGGTATCTGTTGTAGACATCCAGCAGTAACCCATGCAGTGACAATGATACATAGGAGATATAGAAACGAGGTGTACAAAACAGGTTCCATTTGCATTGCAAATCCAATCATAGGTTCCTCGGCTATAGCTATAACTGGTGGTTACATAGCTGCCGCCGCCGCCTGTCCCGCCAGCCCCGCCACCGCCGCCGCCAGCAAACAAATTAGCACTGTTATTTATAGTTACTCCCGATGTAGCACAGCTAATGCAATTGCCACCTGCTCCTCCGTTTGCAGCACCACCATAGCCATAAACAGTGCCAGCATTATTTAGTGTCAGCCCACCAGCTAAACCAGAGGGAATAGTGATTGCATGAGTATTAGTGCCATAGACGCTAACACCAGAATTAATGTCTACAATTTTCGGATAATTAACATCGTAATCGTCACCAAAAACTGTACTAAAATTTTGATTGCTGGCATCGCTTGAGTAAGTAAACTTAAACCCTTTAGCTGCGCTGTGAAAATTGCCAATGTTTATTGCTCCGCTAGTTGGAACAGACGCAGCAAGATTAGTTGCTGTATTATCACCAGCCTTTGATAGGATATTAGAGCCACCACGATACAAGTCACCAAGAGAAATTGATGACGAACCGCCAACAAACTCAGTTCTTAAATCACTAAATGATACTGCACCTGATGCTGCTATAGACATTATGGAGTTCCGTATGCTGTTATATTGTCTTTGGCTATTACAGCCCCAGCCGTGGTGATCTTAAATACCTCAGTAGTTGTACCGCCAGAAGTATATCTGAAAACCATGTCAGAGCCATCCAATGCTGCATCCCAGCCAGAGGGGAATGCTGCTACATTATCTAGGTTTGTGGCTTGAACATCACCGTTGTTATCAATGAGGTCAGCCATCTTTAATGCTTTAGTCGTTGCCATTACGGACTCCCATACGCAGTGATGTTATCAGCACTTGTTACAGCCCCGCTTGAGGCCAGCTTGAATACTGTTGTTCCGTTGTACTTAAAATCCAAATCATTGCCATCCAAAACAATTGTCCACTTGCTAGTGCCAAACGCTACACTGCTTGAGCCAAGCGCAACATTGCCACTGCCATCTACTGACAGATTGTCGTGATTTGCTATGCCAAGACTTGAAAGACTAGGTGTAGACACAGTGCTAAAAGATAGCTGGCCTGATCCGTTTGTCTGTAGATACTGTCCGTTTGATCCGTCTGCCTGTGGGTAATTCAATCCATCAAGAACCACATTGCCAGAACCATTAGGAGTGATGTTAATATCGCGGTTGCTGACAGAAACAATACTATTCGTTCCAACATCTAGCGACCCTCCCAACACAGGTGTTGTGTCCTCGACAACATTAGCAAGCAAACTACCAGCACTAAACGCACCTTGCTGCCATGCTGATCCATCCCAGACATTCAGCTTGTTGTTTGTGCTATTCCAATAAATGCTGCCAACAAGAAGCGTGTTTCCGTCGTTGTCTACTGTCGGAGCAGACGATTTTGCTCCAAGGTATCTATCGTCAAAGGAATCCAGTGCTGCTTCAGCCGCAGTCTGCGCTGCTTCAGATGCAGTTTTTGCAGTTTCCGATGCAGTCTTCGCAGTTTCACTAGCAGTTTTTGCAGTTTCAGCCGCAGTCTTTGCTGTCGTTGCTGCCGTAGCTTGAGATGTAGCTGTGTTAGCTTGGGTTGTGGCTGTATTAGCGTGAGTTTGCGCTGTTGAAACAAGATTATTTAGAGATTGTTCTTGTGTCGTGCTTACTTTGGTAAACACTTCAACATAAAGTATATCGCCAGCCGTAGCACCAGCATTGAGAACTACATTGTTACCACTAATATGATAATCGTTTGTTGAACTGTTAGAACCTTCGACTAAACGAATACCATTTTTAAACACAAGCGTATTACCATTTGCATAAATTGACATGGTTTGGCTTGCGTCATCAGTAGTAAAAGTCGTTTGATTGCTTGTAGCTGTAAACACATGAGTTGATGTTAAGCCTTGTAAATACGCACCAGCAATTTGAAATGACGATCCTACATAAACTTTTAGCTGGCTGTTTGTTGTATCGTACCAAAGATCACCAGAACTAGGCGATGTTGGCGCAGATGAACCAACACTAAACAAATCATTGAAGCTGGTAATTTCTGAAATTGAGGTAGCTGCCGTATTAACATTGGCTATTGAACCGCTAACAGTATTAAGCGCGGTTACATTTCCCGATGTTGCTAATGTATTAAGGTCTGAAACAAAGTCAGAAGTTGCTAGTAAATTCAAGTCGGTTACAATGTCAGATGTAGCAAGAGTGTTAATATCGCTAACAATATCTGTTGTAGCCAATGTATTAAGGTCTGAAACAATATCAGTTGTGGCTAGTGTATTTAGATCACTAACAATGTCACTTGTTGCCAGAAGATTTATATCATTAATAACATCAGTTACAGCCAGCGTATTTAGATCGCTTACAAAATCAGTTGTAAGTAAACTTGCTTTTGCCGCCACGCTAGTAATTTCAGAAGCCTTGCCAGCGCAAGTATTAATGTTAGACGAATTTGAATTGACCGCATTGATATTAGTTGCGTTTGAATTTACAGCAGAGACAGCAGTAGCAATATTTGAAACCGCAGTTACGTCTGTTTTAATTGCAGCTAGTCCAGATATAGCATCCGTAGCTGTAGTGCCATCCTCAATGTCAGCTAATGTAGCTATATCAGCAGACATAGCAGCTACAGTCGTAACACCAGCTACACTAGGGCCAGATTCAACCGCGCCAGTGCTTGCATTAAAAGCAAGGGTCTTACCTATTCTGCTTGCTTTGAGAGGAAGCGTCATTGATGCAGTTTCATCTTGGTCTGCTAGTCTAAGTGATCTTGTGATTTCATCATTAAGATCAGCTTGAATCGCAGTAATTCTATCAAGCTCTGTATTTAGCGTTCCTATTTGGAATGCGCCTTGAGATGGAAAATCAGTCGTTCTTTCTAGCGCAATGCTTCTAGTTATAACAACTGTACTGCCACCAGATACACCAGTTACAGATATTGCAACTGCGCCAGTAGAACCATTACCGCCACTTACAGTGTAATCAGCACTAAGAGTTTTCTTTGTGCCATTAACATACACATTTAGATCAGCTTCGGCAAAAAACTCAAACGTAACTGTAAAAGAAGTTTGCGTTGCGCCAGCCGAAACTGTGTATGATACTCTCGGTGTGTTATCAGCTATGTTTATAGTCATGCCAAAACCCTACTCCTATTTAATAAAATGCTCAACGCACAATTAGTAACGCCCCCCAGCAAAGGCTCTACCTATTCCATTTACTTCATCCTTAATAAACCAAAGCTGGGCCATAGGTAATCTTCTTACTAATTCATTAGCACCCTGACCATAATTACCATCCATAAATTCTTTAACACCTCTACCTACATCAAAAACATAGGAAGGGGCAGCACCACCAACTGCTAATGCAGCATCATATCCATTTTTTTCCTGCTTAAATTTAGGGTTGATAAGACCGCCACTAAGATTAGGCCCATCTAATGCCTGACTTATATTCATGGCTGTATAAAATAAATCAGAATGCAATGCAGCAATACCAGATGCATCAAAAGAACGAGCTATAACATCAGGCCAAGACATTTGTTCCATTTGCCAATCTTTATATTTAAGCTCCATACCCATGTATCCTAATCCCATGGAAGCAGTTAAAGCTACTGCCCTGTTCTTTATCTGACCTTGTGCTAATGATGCTGTAATTTTGTTTGCTGCTGCAAAACTGTAAGACATAAACTGGAACGGCATGCCTAACAAACCATTTTCAATTCTAGCATATCCCTTAAATTTTTTATCTTCTTTCATGCCAAATTTTCTAGCAACATGCATCGGAACATAAAATACACCATCAACCGCAATAGGTTTATCTGCTGGTGTACCCATTAAGACAGTATTCATAATGCCTGAGTTCATAGCAGTGCGAAAATTCTCTACAGTATCTTGATCTGTTACACGCTCACTAACAGGTTTTTCTTTCTTAAACCTGTTCATTGCTAGTCTGTTTATTCTGTTTTCATATTTTATAGAAGTTTCGCCTTTATTTCTTTTAAACTTGCCATGCATCATTTCATGCAAAAGAATAAAATCTGCTAAATCTTCTTTTGTTTTGAATCTATCAGCGTTTATTAATCTAAATTCTGCATGCATTAAACTTTCGCGTTGAGCGTCTGTTAAATCTTTTCTTGCTTTTTGTTTTTTTAGATTGCTGGCAAATTCTTCTCTTCTTGCTTTGTCGCTTAATGCAAGAAAGGTATCATTGACTTTATCTGTATTCAAATAAACAGTACCATTTTCGTAATGACCAAATGGCACACCTTCTTCTGCGTCATCCCAACCAAATCTTTTACGAGCAGCAGCATATTCAACTGGATCAGTAACTACTTTCTTAACATTAAACTCATCTCCAAACCTTGAGACAATAACCTCATCTCCAAGATTAATATAATTAAGGCTTTCTTTTCTACCTGTAGTCCATTCTCTTGTATTAGGTAAATACAAACCAGATTCTGTTTTATCCCAAGGAGCATTAGCTATAGCTTTGGCTTCTTTTGCACCAATGTTATATCTAGCTAAATAAGCTACTTCCATTGGACTTGCCTTGCCCTGAGTTAATTTTATAGAGTAGTCAATTAACGTATGCCCTCTAGCAATAGCATCCATCTTCTTAAATATAGTAGTCATTGGCGCAACGCCATTAAGCATAAAGAAACCAGTGCGAACCTTAGACATCATCCCTTCATTTAATGGGTTGTTCTTCATATTTTCAGTAAAGCGTAAATGAGCATCACCCTTTAGAATGTCGATAATCTCACCAGCAATGCGTCCTTCAGCAGATGACATACGCACTCTATTGTCGCTCATAACCCCAAACAACATCTTCCATACAGTACCCATCTCATGTTCCATCATTACCTTGGCAAAGTCTGGAAGCGTAGAAAATCCAGCAGAACCAAGATAATTTAACATGGCTAGGTCTTTTAATATGATAGCTGACTTATAGTTTAAGGCATCAGGCTCACGAATAACTGTACCATGCACTCTATCATTTAGATGGCGTATATCTCTTAATGTAGCATTAATAGCACCTTCACTCATTTTACCATCAGCAAGCATGCTAAGTTCTACATCATCAAGTAAATCATCAATGCTTCTATTAAACTTATTCATAAATTCATATTGAGGCGCAACCTTGGCTGTATATGTTTTCATAACATTGATAGGATTTGTTTCAATAAAATCAATTACAAGTTTATTAGGAATGTCTATATCACGATGCCTAAAATGTTTTGATCGCCCATGTCCAAAGTATTGTGCATTAACATCTGTTGGGTCTTTGATCCCTAATATTTTATCTATGGTATCATCTGCACGTTTGCTTACAGCTTGAAGGCTAGAGTCTAACTCTACCCTGTCGTAACCAGTTACTTTTCCTGTTACAACATCAGTTCTAGCTTTGTATATAAATGGATTTGCTGTGTACCAAGAGATTAAAATTTCTCTTAGTGCGTTTCTATTATCTTTAATATAGGCTTGATTCCAGTATCTAGGATTAAACACATCCTCATTAGCTGGCATAGTCAAACCCTTGCTAGAATTTTCTATATGAAAATTAGCATCATCTAATTGATCTTTTAGCTTGTTAGATTTTAATCTTAATAAATTAATTTCTCTTATTTTTAAGGGCGAAACAGAACCAGAAGATATAGCTTTTTCTAATTTAGTTATAGCGTTTTGAACAGAAAGCAAATCAGCTTCAAGCCTTGGCACAAGCAGCTTATAATGTTCTGTGCTACCGATAACGCCACTAGATTTTAATCTTGTTTCCCATTGGGAATAATATTCATCAATACGGCTCATAGCTGTAGCTTCAGCTTTGGAAGCAGGAGCTTCACCCTTTATGCGCTTCTTGTTTACATCAGTCATCCACTCAACAAATGTTTTTTGTGCTGGCTGCGCTTTAATTCTAGCAGCAATTTTATTAGTAACACCGCTAACATTTGCAGTGTCTTCTGTAATCATTGCGCCAACTTTTGATGCTGTAGCTCCAGTGTTATAATCAAGTATAGTTTGTTTGCCTACGCCATACTCTTCGCCATACAAGCTTCTTAAATCATCATAGACAGACACCCACTCACCATCACGCATAGCAGCTTTCTGATAAACAGATGGGCCAAGAGTAAATCCCCTCTTGTGCAAATTAAGCAATATACCTGAGTCGCCAGCTATACCTAATATTACTTCTTTAGCTAATGCTGGAGCATTTGGATTTTGTAAAACACGTTTCATAGGTGTTGTTACAAACTTAAATGCCCAACTATCTGTAAACAAATTTTTAGGCATGCTTTGGTCTTCGCTTGTAAAGTTTCTTTCACCTAGCTCTAGCCTTTGTTCTTGTTCTGCTTTTAATAAATTGTAATCACTTTCTGCTTTGTTAGCAGCTTCTCTATTTTGTTTTACAATATTTTCAAGATCAACAATTTCAGTTTCAGATAAATTAGACCTGTCTGCATTTAACTTAGCTTCAGCTTCATCAGCCATTTGCCTTAATCTTAATATTGTTCTAGGAGAATCATTTACTACAGCTTGCACATCTTGATCTGATACTTGAGAAAAAGGACGCTCTTCTGTTGGCGCAAGCTTTCTTGAATCAATAGTAGGGGCCAAACTAAGTTGCTGATCTCCAGCAGCTTTTTGTGTTGCTTCATAAGCTTTAGCTCTGCGTGTAGCTGGTACTGCTATTGCGCCACCTAAAATATTACCAGCAACAAAAGCTGTTCCAACATTTATAGCTGATTCAACAGGAGTATTTAGAGGATCAAATGGTGCGCGGATAGCTTCTTGACCAACTTGTAATGCGGCTACACCAGAGCCAACCCTTAAACCAGAACGAAGAATGCCAACAGTAGGGCCACCAAAGGGTAGCGCAACAAGGTTGACAGGATCAGCCAAACCAACAAACAAATGAGTAAAGAAACTTGTGTTAGAAAGTACACGCCTACGCGCAAGATTATCATCAATGCCCCTTTTTAATTCTTGCATGTGTTCTGCGTTTTGCGCCAGCACCAAATCATTAGCGTATTCTTCATACCCCTTCATGTCGGTTAAGGGGTTGTAATCTTTATCTACAACGTCTCCATGGTTAATCCTAGATTTTATGTGATCTATAATTGGAGCGTAGGTGTAACCAATAGAAGCAGCAAAAGATTCTCCTATTGATGGGTCTGTATCTTCTGCCTTGGCTTCTCCATAATATCTAATGTTATGCGTCCATGGATCAACAGTCATTGACGCAGCTTCCATATAGATTTGATCTGGTGTTCTTTTTAGTGGGCCATCTGGCCTAACTTCTGCAACTGTTGACAGTTCAGCTTTAGTTGGCTCTGGTGTTACCGCGCTAATAACTGGCTCACGCTCGTCCATATCATCTTCTTCAGAAACAACTGAAGTAGGAGCATCAAAGTCTAATTGCTCTGTGTCTATTGCAGCAGCAGTTAATCGTGCAACTCTTTCATCTCTTGATGTTTGAGATGGCGGTCTGACGCTTAATGGTTGTGGCTGAGATTCTGGCGCATCAGGCATATCATATTTATCAATCTTATCTTGCGCTACATCTACAATCTGTTGATTAGACAACTCATTTAAGCTTGGGTCAGCAGGAGCATCAGGCATATCATATTTATCAATTTTTTCTTGAGCTACATCCACAAGCTCTTGATTAGATAAATTAGTTAATGGTGATTCTTCTGGTTTTGTTATGCCAACAATATCAAGGGCTTGAGAAAGTCTTGTCGATTGCGGCATGTCAACAGCAGAAAGCTTAAAAGCTGTTTCTAATAACTCTGGCTTTAGATAATAACTTGCTGTTTCTGGAGTGTTTTCAAACCTAATTACAGACCTAACAAGTTTAGGCAAATCATCAAGAGTAATTTTATCTTTGCCAACTTCACCTTTAATAAAATCAATATATTTATTTGTAGGATTATTATCTGATGGAGGTGCATACTTCATAAACATTTGAGTGATGTCACCATCAAACTCATTTATCTTTGATCTTAAATCAATATATAATGCTCTTAAACCCATCTCTGGAGAATCAAATATTACATACGGCTCACCATTAGCGTCATAGTAAAACTCACCTGTTTCACCAGCATAGCCCTGACCAGCACGAATGTTACCAGCATTGTTATATATGTTTGTCATTCAATCTCTTAAAATCTATTTATTAAATTTTCCTGCATTACATCTTTTACTTCTGGTATGCGCTTGGCTGTAAAGCCTGTTGCTCTTTGCATTGCTAGTCGTTCAAGGTTTTCGGCTGTAACAGGGTCTGGCACATCTACACCTACAGCAGCTTTTAATTGCTTTACATCAACTATAACTTGATGTCTTGGATTTGGTTGTCGTGGATTTGTTGTTCTTTTAGCGGCTATAAGCGGAACCATCCTGCCATCGGTTCTACGTTCAATAACCATATATCTCATTTCATCTGTAGGCGTTCCAGCACCCTTTAGTGGCATTAATACCAATCTGTTTTGTGGGGGCAGATCAACAAAACCTTCACCCTCTACAATCATTGAGTCGTATTTTGTTAAATGAAATCTTTTATTAGGCATTTGATATTCTGTAGCAACTAAACGATTTAGAAACTTAACAACCTGATGCCTATCATCCTTGTTAGGAAATATAGCAGACAATGCTTGGCGTGATCTGTTTACATTTCCATAATCAAAATCCTGTACAACCCCTTCTGTCTTTTTATAAAGATTTTTGAAAAACGCTTCTGTTGTTTCTTCAATTTGTTTTTTACTAGCATTGCCAGCTACTAAATATTCAATATAGGGTAGCAAGTCTTTGGCGATATTAGGATTAACAGTATTAGTAGCAAACAAAGGGTCATCTGTTGTTGCTTCTGCAAGAAACTGATTAAGACCATCTGGAAACATTGCTGCTATTTTATCACCTAGAGTTGCTTTATCACGATGCTGTGCGCGTATATCATCCATAATGGTAGGTAAAAGAGGCTCCCCTTTTTCATCTACATAACCTCTAAACTTAGCTACATTTAATACAGCTTCAAAAAAAGCGTTTTCTTCTGAGCTTAGTTTAGAAGTATGCCACATATTTGTAGCGGCCCTGCTTCCGTCAGTAGACAGCACACGACTAAACTGATCGTAATGTGCCATTAATATTTCTTGAACTTTTGGGGGAAGGTTCATTGAACCAGAAAACATAACCTTCATATAATTCTGTAAAGAATCAGGGAGAACATTTGTTCTTTTTACTATTTGGCCCCATTGATCTCTAGTATTTACAGATTCTTGAGTTAAGAAAAACCGATCATTACCTTGCCCTACAGTATTAATTACAGCTTCATCAACAACTTCTGTATGCTTAGTATCTGTGCTTAATCCTCGACCATTTGCAACTTCATTCCCCGCTTTTATTTTAGCATTTGTTTTAGCGTTTGCGGTTTCTATTTGGCCTTTCTTTACAGCATGTCTATTTATGTGCCGATACAACTTATCGGAATCAACGGCAACATCCATTGTCTCAATAATTTTATCTGCCACTGACCTTAATTCATTGGGAACGCTACCAAACTGACCACTGCTATCTATATACTCAGCAAATTCTGAAGTTTGTTTAGAGTTTAATCCAGAAGCGACAAATGTACTTAAACCTTTGAGAAGTTCTGATCGTGACCTTGCTACAGAATTAAGTGCTGTTACCCTGTTAATTGCAGCATCACCTTTGGCTGGGTCAGCTAAAGCTATAGTAGCTTTTGAATGAGTTTCAAAAACATCAATTGCACCATCAATATTTCCGTTTGCTAATTGTTCAATAATTTTTCTATCAGTAGCTTCTCTTTCTGGAACAAGCCCATCTTCAGCTTCTGCTTTGAGAAGTAAATTATCTTTTTTTGCTTCTCTTTCTTGTTCTGTTCTAACAGCAGCTTTTGCATTTTCTTCATTAACCAATCTTGATTGCAGGGAAGCTAATTCAGCATCTGCAAAGTCTTTGATTTCATAGAATATATTTCGTGCTTCGGTGTAGTCACCATCTGCATCTTTTACAAACTTAACACTTTCAGCAGTAAGAATTTGTTGTGCAATGTTTTGTAAAGGCACAGGCAATTTATCTAAGCCAGCACCATTTGCTTCAAGCACTGTTCTAAAATCATTTATGTTAGAGGCTTTTAGTTCTTCGCTGCCTTGCACTAAAGCTGCTACCCTTGATATAATCCCGCTTGTTCTAGCCTTAAATAGTTCTGTTCTGTAGGAATTAGACATTGGTCTAGTCATTCCACTTGGATCAGAAATTGCTAAGTCTTGTATTCTTTGCAGCAGTCTAAGTTCACCTGCTTTAGCGTCAGTAACAGCTTTAGGATCATCCGATGCCCATAGTGTAGCTATGTCGGATACGCTTTCAGTAAAGTGATTATCAAAGTCTTGTAAAATATTTGCTCTTACAGTTTTTGCCTGTTGCTCCATAAAATTAATTTTATTAGAAGCAAGCAAAGAAGCCCCAACAGCAGAAACAACCTGCTTAAAACTAGGGTCAACATGTTCTATAGATGAATCAATAAATTGACCAAATGAATCAGAAAATAATGTTACTCCATTTGGATCATCTTTGTGTGTTATATAAAGTTCTTTGGCCTTGAGCTTAAAATCTGTTTCTATTTGACTAACGTATCTTGCTTCAATTGCTCTTTTGTAAGCTTTTTGAGCAACAGTCCCAAACGATGCTGGGGCTGCTAGGTTAGTCATCATTTCTATTTCATTTGTTTCAGGATTAATAGAACGTAAAGAACCTATTTCTTTAGACCGCGCTAAATCCTCACCAGCCTCAATAGCGTTAGCTTTTGCATTAGCAAAAGAGTTTTGAATCATCTGGTCTGCAATCTTATTGACGCTGCGGAACACAGCACCAGAACCAGTGTTTGCTCTAACTACACCAATAGGAGAAGCGAAGGTTGTTCTTTGTTGTTTGATTACAGCCAACTTAATCTCCTATGTTTTAGTTTGTTGGTTCTGATAAAAACCACTAGCAATAGCACTGCCAGCACCAAGATACCCAGCCAGCATTGCGTTTCTACCTCTAGCCCTAGCCATGTCAGCTTCTTGTAGCTGCTGTGATGCTTTCATAAATCCAGTAGATGATATTTGAGCAGCGTCTTTAGTAGCTATTTCTTCTTGCGCTGACATAAAACCTTTCAAAGACCTATCAGATGGATCACGATTAAGGAAAGCAAAGAAAGCTAGGTTGTGGCTTTGTGCCTGTTGGAAATCACGCAGCCTTGCATTAGACTTTTGAAATGCCTCAATTTTAGTTTGCCTAGCATTAAGCTGCATTTGGTATCTATCGTATGCAGCTTCATTAGCTTTCGCTTGCCCTTCTGCTATAGAAGAAGCTACTGATAAAAATGTGCCTATTCCTTGAAACATTAAAACGCTACCTCTGCTACTAAACCATTAATCTGTAATGATAATGGGGATATTTGTGTGATTTTAACTGTTGGATCAGTGCTGTACCCAAGCAATCTAAACTCTTCTTTGCCAGTAACAGCTACTCTATCTTGGCTAAAATTACTATTTACCTGTCTAATAACAAGCGCAGTTCCATTGACAGATACAGAGAGGGTAGAGTTTAAGTCTAATATTACCCTGTTAATCGCTCTAGGTTGCCCTGTGAGTGGCCCTCCGACCACTTGGGCATCAACAGGTAGTGTTTCAGCCTCTACGTTGAATGAGTAGCCAATCTCGGCGGATGTTATTTCTTCGACTGCTGAGACATCTACATTGCCACCAGCCACTGTAAACGAGCCAAGATAGTCTGTGCCGCTAACTACATCTACTACAGCACCATTTGCAAAGTGACTAGATACAGCAAACACACCAGCAGTTCCTGTAAACTTATCTGAAAAATCTAAATTGTATTCGCTGTCCATTTCAGAAAGAATAAACTTTTGAGAGCCACCACCCTTGTCATGCTGCACTACAAAAAACACTCGATCATCAATTACACACACAGAATGAAACTTGCCTTGTGTTGTAAACTCTGACCATCCAGCACGTTCTTCTGATCTGTTAGAGGTAAAGATAGCTATCTTACCATTCCTATTTATAAGGAACGCATAAGATTCTGGTCTGTTTATTGCGCCAGTGAGAACGCCCATTTGTACTGGATCAGTAATTAAATGGGGCGAAAGTGTACTTATACCTGTAGAAACATAAGCACCTTCAGAATCTGAAAAGATGTATTCTCTAACAACAGACCCTGTTTTCTGAACAAACAAAGTTGCACCATCAAAGGGTTGAGGTCTTACAGAGCTAGCTCCATAGGGGGTTTGTCTTTTGATTTGTGCATTAGTAGGCGTA
>Ga0115012_10000858_pt1 | contig 17299 bp, 14 predicted proteins | sample TroAtlMetagenome_FD_88706 | JGI IMG/M metagenome (GOLD analysis project Ga0115012, IMG submission 88706) | Marine eukaryotic phytoplankton communities from Atlantic Ocean - Tropical Atlantic ANT10 Metagenome | ecosystem: Environmental > Aquatic > Marine > Oceanic | place: Tropical Atlantic...
AAATTAATTTAATGGCTGGAACAGTACAAAACATATTTGATTCGCTATACACGGCAGTGTCACAAGCACAACGCGCCGTGGAAGAACAACAATCAAAACAATTTCTGGATACTTATTTTAATAAAGATGGGAATCCAAAAATTGTTAAAATGGTTTTAAACGACAAAGAAGTTGAAGTTCCACTCGTCACATTAGTTCCACACAACCCTTTAAAGATCGCAGAGTTAGACATTGATTTAGAAGTCAATCTCGACCACGATGGAGAGAAAGCATTAGGATGCCTTGGTAAATTAAGGAAATCTAAAATGGCTGGAGTTAAAATAAAATTTACTGGCACTGACCAAGCTGAAGGTTTGGCGAGAGTTGGTGACAATCTAGTAAAACTAATACCTACAATATAAAAAATAATATGGCAGGAGAAGATGATAAACAGTTGAAGGATTTTCAAGGCTTACCTATAGCCTCGCTAATCGGCGACCCACTTATTCAGAGCGCACGCGCCCAGTCTAAATTAGCTGGCGTAACTTTGGATTTTTGTAACCAGTTTGGTTTTATGCCAGACCCAGATGACCCCAAAAAGACGATTACAAAAACCGTCGATGTTGAGGTAGAGCAATTAGTTAAAGGTCAGTTAAAGCCTATAAAGCGAACAGTTAAAATGCCGCTTTTATCTATGGTTACTATACCTAACCTTTCAATTGATGACGTTAAAGTTCATTTTGATATGGAGGTTAAATCGCACAGCGAAAACACTCAGTCATCTGAAAACACACAAACTGACCATTCAGAAAGCGAAGCACACGCTTCAGCCAGTGGTTCATTTTGGGGAGTAGGATTTGATGTTGGAGGTAGTCATTCTAGTTCACACACTGGAACCGTGACTACTAACTCAAGCAATACTCGTTCAACAGATTTTTCTGCAAGATATTCAATTGATGTTGAAGCTAAACAAAATCCACCCGCTGAAGGGATGGCAAGGTTTACTCAGATGTTAGCTTCGACAATTGAACCCGTAGACACACAAGCAAGTAAAGGATAATTAAATGGCAAATAATACATATAAACTGGTTCGCTTTGAACCTCGCTGCCTTTCAGACAACAAAATGTGTGTCTGCGAGCTAGTAATCGGCCTCACTGGAGAAGACGGTGAGGGTAACTCTGCATACATAGACGGAATTTGGAAACCCGCTGAAGGCACTATGCTTATGATTAACGATTTAACTGCTGAGAAATCTTCAGAAATAGTTAATCAATTTGCTGCCGATAATAATTGGTGGAGTAGTTTGGATTCACAAATAGAAGCACAAAAACAACAACCAGTTAACGCTGAAAACTTTGAAGTTCCAGAAGTGACTTTGGACACAACAGTTGAAGCCACTGTAGTTGAAAATCCTGATTTACCAGAGCCAACTCCAGAACCTACTGAAGAAGAGGAAGAAGAAACAGAAGATACTGAATAATGTCACCGATTCAGGCAGCTAAAGCTTCCCATGATGAAGATAGTCAAACAACTTTTGAACAAGATCTGGTATGGCATTTACATAATGCTTATGTCTGGTCAGGAAAAGACTCCTTTGTCATGGGAAGACCTATGCCTAGAAAAAAACTTGAAGCTGAAGCAGCAAGTCAAACGTCATATTCTCTTGAAGAATGCGACACTTGGTTTGTTTGGAGAGGAGCCGGAAAACGCGCTCTCAGAAGATTCTTGGAAGTTGCTCCGTTTAAGCTACCCTATGTGGCATGGCATAGACGAGGCGACAAGCTAAAAGTTTACAAATGGGAAGACTACGAAAAGAAAGTAAATAGATATGGGAACTAAAGTTAAAGCTCCGAAACCTCGCAATTACGGGCAAGAAACAAGAGACACACTACAAGCGCAAATTGATCTTGCGCCAGATATATTTGCTGCCGAAAAAGAATTTAGAGGTCAATACGCGCAGTTAGATTTAGACATAGCTAAACAGCTTGCTCCCGATCTTCTGGATTTATACGAGACTTCTCAACGGAGACTAGGCGCATTAGATCGAGAAACGTTATCGGCTCAACGGGGGGCTGATATTGCTGACATTGAACAATACGGCACTCGTGCAATGAAAGGCTATAGGTCTGCTATGGATGCAGCAAATCCAGAACAAGCTGCATTAATGGCCGAGTTAAACAAACAAGCCCTTTCAGATCTTAGACATGGCGGAAGATTAAATGCTTCAGAACAACGCGAACTTCAGCAAGGCGCACGTAGCGCACAAGCCGCGAGAGGATTTGGATACGGCATTAACGATGCTGCTATTGAATCTTGGGCGCAGCTACAAGGGAGTGAACAAAAACGAAGAGAGCGATTAGGATTTGCTCAATCGATGGCCGGATTAAATCAGTCAACTTCAGTAGATCCTTTTATGGCAATATTAGGAAGACCAGCTTCAACAACTCCAGCGATGACTGGTTCCTTTGTTGGACAAGCTCAAGGGTTTAATCCCGGTGCAATGTTTAGTCCTGAAAGTCAATATGCGGCAGACATTTATAATCAAAATTATCAAGGGAAGCTTGCCGCACGTACCGCAACTGCCAAAAATAGAGCATCAATGATAGGTGCTGGCATAGGTGCAGTTGGAAGTATGTTTGGAGGTGCTGCAAAAAGCGGCAAAGGAGTTATTGGTGGATTATTTGGAGGATAGTAAAATGGCAGATTATTTTAGTAAATATAAAGGAAGAGGCGGACCCGCAATAGAACCCGGCATTATCCAAATGATGGGTAGTATTGGAGATGAGTATGCGAAAGGCATTACGTCTTTTGCTGACTCTATTGCTAGTGGGATGGTCGAAAAAGATCGACGAGAAAAATCAGAAAAAGCTTTAGAGTTTATGCTGAATCTAGCTTCTGGAAAAGGAAGTGCTGTAGATGAAGTTAAATACACAGCCGCTAAAGAGGAGCGAAATAACTTAATTGCTGAAGCTGAAAATCAGGTTGCTGAAAATCAGGCAAAGTATAATGACTTTTTAGCAGAAACAGGCGAGACAGGAGTTTTTGGAAAAGCTGACGAAATTCGCAATGAGATAGACGAGTTGCAAACAAAAATAGGCTCTGCTATGCGAAAAGCCGATCAGAAAACTAAAGCAGTTAAAAGGCACGAAAAGCTATTTGAAGAGTCTAAGCAAAAGGAGACTAAGGATTTTATTAGAAGCAAAAGTATGTTTAGTACTCGGAAAGAATCTGGGTCGACTAACCTTACCAGCAGTAAAAAAATTGCAGCAGATCTTAAAACACTTCAAGACCAAGAAAGAAATCTCCGTGATAAGGAAATTCCGTTACTACAAGAAAAGTTTTTCATGGCTAGAAAATTCTGGGAAATGGAAAGTAAAAATCCCGGTTCTTCAACGGGAAGAAAAGCAGATCCTAGTTCTCCAGAATTTCAAAACGCATTACAGCGTCTTACTTATTTTGGAAAAATAAAAGAAGGGAACGAGTTACTTAATCGAGAACGCAAAATGGAGTTAGGTCGATTAGCCGCAGACGTAAATCAAGAAGACATAAATATTCCTATGCCAACTTTACGAGAAAGCCTTCCTAATCTGGTTAAAGATCCAATGGAAATGCAATCTTTATTGAATTACGCTACTACTCCTCCTCAAAACCCAAAAGTACAACAAGCTAAACAAGAATGGGATTTTTCTGTTGATAGATTAAATCAAATAAAAGCTTTACCAGAAGTCATAGAATCTAACTACCGACGTAAATTAACGATGTCTGAGCGCATTGGGGCATTGTTTGAAGGTGAAGAAGCTAAGAACTATCCTGACGGATTTGGAGAAAAAATATTAATGCTTCTTCAGAAAAACCAAGGGCCAGCGTACAGTGTGATAGATCTAGGTCCAGATGGAAGGTTTTTACAAACCCCTCAAGGCGCAACTAAACTAGGAGGTCCGCCTAGTTTAGCTGAACGAAAATTTTCACGAGAAACTAAAAAAGAAAACATAACTGAAGCGATTTCTTCAACAGAAAAATACAATGCTTATGTGTCTGGAAAAAAAGCGGAAATAGAAAAAATTAAAAGCAAAGCGTATAATATGGATACGCCTGAAGGAGTGACTGAAATAGATAAAGAAACAATTGCTCGTCTAAAAAACGAAATAAAAGTAGCTGGACAGTTATACAGAGAATTAAGATCTAATATGTCTGACTTAACTGGAGATATTTCTGAACCAACCGTACTTGAATTGTGATTCTGTGTTATGGCTAAACAAGTTAAAATAACTAATCCTTATGGTTTAGACACTACGTCTGAACACATGGTGTTTCCTAATTACTATCCGTTAGATTTAATAGAAGAAGATGTAAGAAACCGTTTTCCAAATAAATATTGGCCTGACGAAATAGCAGAAGAGAAAAGTGAACAGGCTCCTAGTGGCTTTTGGGGTGAGTTTGGTAACGCTTTTGGAGAGGCTTATGAACAATCGAACGAAGACTTAGGAACAGGATTAGCTATCTTAAATTCCTCTGATTCTGAAGCACTAAATATGCTTGAAGATGAATACCAAAAATGGAAAGCCGAGCCTGACACAAGAAGGCAGTACCCGATTTTATCTGGAGGGTTTTTAGGAGAGACTTTTGGTAGCGTCACTAGAGATGTTGGAGTTGGTATAACCACGGGCGGAGCCGCAAGTATAGCGACAACTCCTTTAGGCGGGGTCTTAATCGGAGGCACGACAGTTGCGACTTTGCAAAGTCTTACAGCGAAAGGCGGGTCATTTAGAAACACTTACTTTGGAGAACGCCATAAACAAGACCAAAGCGGAGAAACTAATATAGAAGCCGCGTTTGAAACGGCGAGAAAAGTCTCTAACATCGACTCTTTGTCAGCGGCAGCGGAAGCAATTGCGTCTACTGCGATTCCGATTCCCGGTTTCGGTAGAGGTTTAACTAAAGTAGGAACTAAAATTGTTGATGAGGTTGCTTTTGATGCAGTGGTGGGTGCGACTGGCTCTACGTTATCAGATGCTTATGCAGTGTCGCAAGGCGTTGATCGCGGTGATCGAGTAAACAATGCGGCTAGGGCAGCACTACAAGAAGTAATCGGAGGGTCAGTCCCGACTGCGGTTAGAGGAGTCACTGAGTGGGGTAAATACACCACTAATAAACGTTTTATCGAACAGCGGATTGCAGAAGAACAGGCTAAATTAAAGCAGTTAGAACAGGATCTTCAAGACGCTTTTAACGAGGAGGGTCAAACTAAACGCAGAGCAACTCAGGCGGAAAAAATTAATACTACGCCGATCGTGCCTAGCGGTGTGGAGGTATCTTATCTAACTAAGAATTTGGGATTGCCTAAAGCGTCCGATCCGCAAACAAAACCAGAAAGAGTTAAACCCTCTAAAGGAGTTCCTCCGACTCCAAAAGTACGGACTAGCCGAGCGATTCCAGTAGAAAGCGAAGGTCCACCTAAAAAAGCTACTGTTGAGGATGCTCAAGAAAATGTCGAGATTGTCCGAAATAATATCGCTAAACTGACAAGCGATTTAGAAAAACTAGAGTCGGGGAATAAGAGTTTTACTGAAGGCAGTCTTGTTGAGTTTGATTGGGCCTCGGTTGATTTCGATAACGAACTTACGTATGGGCCGGAATATAGAGGCTCTGACGGCAACATCATGCAAGGACAGTTTTCCCCGTTAGGCGCAACAGCTACTTATATAAAACCCGACACTTCGTATGTGACTATTCCTTTATACGACGATGAAGGTGTTTTAAACAGCACAAGATTAGCAACAAGAAGTGAAGTTGAAGTTTTGCGAGATCAAAGTAAAATCCCTAACATTTGGGTTGGAGACATTTTACAAGATCCAAGTGTACCAAGCAGATCTATCATTCAGATCGAAGGTAGATACCACGAGTTATTTAACGATGGTTCCGTATCTAAAGCAGCTTTAAATTCTAATTGGATAAACGCAGACGGATCAGTAGCTACTAAGAACGATGGAGGCCAGACTTCTCCTAATTTTCAAGTGCCTGTGTCGGATGCTCGCACATGGAGTAGGTTTATTTTAGAAACAACTGAAACAAATAAAGATAGAGCGAAGAATCTTATTGAAGGATTAAAACCGGGTAAAAAATACGGCAACAAAATTAATGGAAGGTACTATCCGTTATTAGATCCGTTTATCGGAACTGATGGATCTATTGATTGGAGACGGATGTTTAAAGAATACGAATTAGAATACGCTCCTGAAGGATTGCCTCCAACTTTGCAAGATTTAGAAACAACATTCCTAACAGAAACTGTTCCTAAAAATTTATCTTTGTTGTTAAATCGATTAGTTTTAGGCGATTCCATTTCAGACAATAAGCCAAACATAAAAGGCGGACCCGCCATGTCTTCTAGTGACGTTATTCCTTTTCACTCAACTCTAAAGACTCAAAGCACTATCACGGACGAACAAGGGTCTGAAACTTTTGAATCGGTTAGCAATTCTCCTATGGAAATACCTATTAGAGCTTTTCAAGCTACTGGTACTGACATTGAAAATAGCCCAACTTTTACAAAAAGCTATGATGACGCACGAGATTTGCTGCGCCTTATTATGGAACGGAAAAGAGAAATAGAAACGTTTAACATTAATGAGAACGACAAATCTTTAATAGCTAGTCCTTCTAGAAAATACGCTTCGATAGTTGCTGCTCTTTCTAATCCAGAAAATAAAGCACTCGGACCTTACGCACATTGGGGCGATAAAACAAAAGTTCTTAAAGAAGAAGACGGCGTAACGTACCTTGACGCTGATGCAGAATACCAAGCTCTTTCAGATCTAGAATTTAAAACGTTTTCTGTAATACAAAAACACCATCAATCTCAAGTTGAAGCATTGTTAAACAGGTTAAAAACTTTACGAAAAGAAACAATAGCTTTACTTAAAGCTGATCCTAATAGAGAAAACGAAAGCACTGTTTCAGCACTTAAAGATTTAAATGAACTATCCTCTATAGCTTTACGTTTTGGTTTGCACCAAAAAGGAATGGTTGACTTTAAAAACGTAGATTACTTAGAGATATTATCTAAACTTGGAAGCGAGCAAGTTGGAGTAGACCAAGATTTTAGAGGCATTACAGATTTCATTCCTCTTAGACAACTAGAGCCTGAAGGCGTGTTTTATAAAAACACAGAAAACGTTCCTAGTGTTACTGATTCAACACAGGAAAAATCTAAAATTTTAAGAAATAGAAAATTTGTAGGAGATTTTGCAGAGTTAGAAACTAGATTGCAAAATATATTAAAATACCGTTGGCTTAATAACAACTATGGTACGCAATTTGTTCCTGAAATTGACGATGCTTCAATAGCTAATAATGAAAATTTATATACTCAAATAGCATCAGCTATTGATGCCTTTAATGCCAAAGATAATCCAATAAATAAAGAAGGGAAATCTGTTAAGGATCAAATGGAATTAGATCTAGCTGAAAATTTCGTAGACATAGGCACATTAATAAACAGTTATTTAGAAACTGCTAAATCCACTCCTTTTAAAAACGGCAAAAACGTTCCCACTGGAAAAGCTGAAGAAGCAGGGTTTTTACAGCACATGAAAAATGTGTCGGCTGGATTTTTAGCACTAGGGAAAATGAGTAGCTCATTAAATTCCAATTTGTTTTTTAATCCTGCGGCGATTCCACAAATATATAATTCGTTAGTTGATCTAGCTACTTTTTTATCTAAACGAGGAATTAATTCTGCAAAAGAGTTTGCTAAAGCAATAGGCACTTCTTTAACTGACGTAGTTAAATACGCATGGGAAGACGGGGTAAAAGGACTTTATCGAGGGATGTATACTTTGCCTACTAAGGTACTTAAATCAATAGTTAATATGGTGACTCCTTCAAGAGAATTAGTTGAAAGAATGACTCCTTCTAATATCTTGGAGTTAACTGATTCTTGGTGGAACTCTTTTGTAGATCGGCATTCTTTACAAGAACACGCTAGAACTGGAAAAATTCCAGCGGTTAAAGCTTTACTAACGCGGAATTTTGTAAATAGGTATTATGATCTCGCAGAAGTCATGGCTCGCGTTGGAGTAGGCTTAGAAGGAGAGTCGCTAGAAGCTCGGCTAGCCCAAATCGGAGATTCCATCAACGCCTACTATAAGTTGGACGGGTTAGAGGCTTTACTTGGTGAGACAATGACTGAGTTTAATTCGTTTAAACAGAGTTTTCAAAACGAGCTAGTTAAAAACGGAGTCGATTTAGACGAGTTTGAGAATTACTTATATGCAAAACACGCTCCTTCTAGAAATCGACGGATTGCTGAAATAAATCCTAAATACCAAGACTATGCAGTTAACGACGAGACTTCGGGGTCAGGTATGTCTGACGCTACAGCTAATCGAATTTTATCGGAAATTAACGAGCAGGGAAAAGCCGCACTATATAAAAGACTAGCTGACGAGTATATCTACTCAATAACAGCAACAACTTTACAGACTCAATTAGAAGGCGGATTAATTACGGAAAACACCTACGCAGTTTTACAAGACCATTACGATAACTATGTACCATTACGAGGAAAAGAAGACCAAGACTTTGTGCTAGAGCAAACTGGAAACGGAATAGAAGTCCGTGGCCCAGAAATGATTCGAGCTTTAGGGAGATCTTCTGCCGCCGAAAACATAGTTTCCTATACCTTTCAACAATACGCTAACTCGGTCATTCGGGCTGAAAGAAATAAAGTGATGCAGTCGCTTCGTGCTTTTGCAATTAAGAACAAAAACGAAGAGATTAAACCGGCGACCCCTAACTATGTTCGTAAATTATTAAAGATGCCTGAAGAGTTTGGCGGAGGCGAAATGGTTAAAAGAGTTAACGATCCGCTATGGCACAGAAAACATGACGTAATCGCGCTAAAAGTAAAAGGCGTTAATAAGTATTTAAGGATTTCTAATCCGGCTCTTGCCCATGAACTACGAAATTCTGGAGTGTCTTCCATCCAAGAATACACTAGGGGAGTAGGGAAGATGACTAAATGGTTATCTAGAGTTAACACTCAGTACAACCCGTCTTTTATTATTCCTAACTTAATTCGAGATATTCAATTCGCTAAAGCGAACTTAACAGCGACTCAAAGTAAGGAGCTAGCTAGTGAGTTAGCTAATGTTTGGAACTTGCCCGGTATTTTCGCTAAAGGCAAGATTGACATAATAGACAAGAAGCAAGGAGTAATTTGGCAAGCGTTGTCTACGACAATGCGCTATGCTGATCCACTAGGGCGTAAAGATAAAGAACCTAAGAAGTTAACGCCGGAAGAACAGAAGACCCAAGATGAATGGGATGCGGTATACAAAGAGATGCGTGAAAATGGTGGCCGGATTACTTTTTACGGTCGCAATGATTTTGAAAGTCAAGTAGCTGAACTGCGAAAACTTTCTAAACAGATAAATGCCGCAAATGCCAAAGCGAAGAATGCAAAAAACAAGTCGGCGCAAGCCAAAGCTTTAGCTTTTTCTAAGAAACTAGTTTCTCAGCTAGGTGAAATGATAGAAGGGGTTAACTCTGGAATGGAATCCGCTTCTCGTTTGGCTACGTACAAACTGGCTAGAGACAAAGGGATGTCGCCTCAAAAAGCTGCATACCTATCTAGAAACGTTACCGTTAATTTTACTAGAAAAGGTAAATATGGATCGGCTTTGAATAATCTGTATATGTTTTTTAACGCTAACGTCCAAGGTAATTACAATATGTTTTCTTCTTTGCGGCATACAGAAGCTGGGCAAAAAGTCTTTTTTAATATTATCGCCGCCGGGTTTTTAGCGGAGTTGCTAAACCAAATGGTTTCAGGCGAAGACGAGGAGACAGGGGTTTCCCACTATACGCAGATTCCAGAGTGGAAAAAGAAGACTAATTTCGTAGTTATGAATCCCTTTAACGGGAAGGAAGCGATTAGTATTCCTATGCCTTATGGATATAACGTTATCCACTATGCCGGAGCTAAAACGGCGATGGTATTAAAATACGAGATGCTATACGCGTATCTGAAGTCGGAAGGATATTCCGACAAAGCGGCGGACGAAGCAGCGGCTTTAACTTCAGGGAATATGCGTCCGGTTGAAGGGGCATTTAACGTTATGTCCACTGCTGCAAGTGCGTTTAATCCAATAGGAGGAGATAGTTCTCTGTTACGGGCTGTCTCTCCTGACGTGTTAGATCCGTTAGTAGACTTAACGACAAATCGTGATTGGAAAGGTGACGCTATTATTCCCGAACCTAGTTCTTTCGCCCCATATAGAGATCCAGATTCAGAACGCCATTGGCAGACGGTCCATTGGCTTTTTGAGAAGTCAGCTAAAGGTGTGAATCGCTTTTTTGGAGGAAACGAAGTAGAGAGTGGGGATCTTCTTGGGCTGGATATGTCAGTAAGCCCTGAGACTTTAGAACACATGATGGAGCATTTCACGGGAGGAGCCGGAGCGAGTTTCTTTGACGCGACTAAGTTCATAACTACGGTCTCTTCAGGGCAAGAATGGAAAGGCGAAGATATTCCTGTTGTTAAACGTTTTATTGCATCACCTTCATCGTTCTATGAATTGGAAAAGTTCAAAGAACTTCGAGAGAAAGCATACCAAGCTAAAGACCTATATACGCTATACACTACTAATAAACGTAAAGAAGAGGCAATCGAACATAGAAAAGTAAACAGTCATTTGTTTAAAATAATGCCAGCGATTAAAGGTACGGAGCGCACTATTAGAAAAGTTAATAAGTCTCTGCGACTTGTAGTAGCTTCTACTACTCTAAGTCCGGTTGAAAAAATGGTTAAAGTGCGTCAACTTAAAAAAATAAAAAGAGACTCTATGCGAAAAACGCATTCCCGGTTTATTAATATAGTTGATCCAATTTAGCGAGAGGTTTTATATGTCAGATAAAAAAAACGTAACAAAACCAAAACAAAGTTTTGGAATTAAACTATCTCCACAAAAAGAAAGAGAATTTCAAAAATGGTGGAAAGAAGACCACAATGTCCAACAATGGTTGTATGAATTTGAAAGAGAGTACGGAGAAAAGCCCGACCCAGACCATTCCCCCGATTATGATTACCGAAAAGCGTGGTTAGGAGGGCCAAATGAACACCCAATTCCTACTGAAGAAGAAGACGGAAGATGGCGACATCATTGGGGAAGTGCGGGAAAAAGTAAAAAACACCCAACTTATCACAAACAATTTCAGAAAACGGCTAAAGAAAAAAACGTTTTTAAAAAAATATCTGATTCGGAAAAAACAAGCGAGAGGTTTTATATGTCAGATAAAAAAAGTGTTTCCGAAAAATTTAGACAATTTCTATATCGTAATCTAGAGGAGAAAGGACTAGCAGGAACAGATGCGTCATTTAAGTCGCCAGTTGTGACTCCTGAAGAATACGCAAATATAATGCGTCAATCTAAAAAAGATTCTAAGAAGAAAGAGAAAAAGAAAACTAACCCATTTAAAGATGCCGTTAAAGCCGAAGGCGAAAGACGAGACGCTGAAAAATGGGAGAGTTTGCAAAAATACGTCGATAAAAATTACGACATAGACAAGGCGAACAAGATTCTAGACGACTATTCTCTATATATCCAAAAGCGGGATAAAACAGAAAAAAAATACGGTAAACTTACTGACTTATAAAAAAAATTAAAAAATATTTGACATGAATGTAGCGAATGCTAAACTGCCTTTTCAATGCCGAAGAGCGATACCGTCACAATTACATTCGACATACCGTTTGAACTGCGAACCCAGATCCTACAAGACTCCAAGGTTTCTGGAATTCGCCTTAAACAGAGTTACCAAGATATTTTCATAAATGGCTGGAATTCCACAAAAACGAAGTCAATTAGAGATTCGATTTCTAAACTTGTGGAAGAAGATGAGCGGACCGAAGTTAGTGGAGGAATTCCAGTTTCATCCTGAACGTAAATGGAGATTTGATTTTGCTGACCTTGACACAAAAACTGCTATTGAAATCGAAGGGGGTGTCTGGAATCAAAGTAGACATACCCGTCCGGCTGGATTTATTAAGGATTGCGAAAAATATAACACCGGAACTTTGCTTGGCTGGAAAATTTTCAGGCTACCGGGACACTGGATTACTAAAGACACGCTTGAAAAAATAAAGGAATACATAATATGCCAGAAAACCACGCAAAACACTCCCCCTCCCAATTAAAATACAAATCTCAATGTCCTAATTGGACTAATGATACAGATCAGCCAACTTTTGCGGCAGATCAAGGGACTAAACTTCACGCTGTAATGGAGGACTATGTTCGCTACTTAATTGGCGAGCTAGAAGAGTTTGATCTACAGAGTTATTCAACTGAGGAGCAGGAGCTTCTAGGTTATTGTATGAAGATGGTTGAGTCTCGTGTTTTACAAGCCGGACGTGCCAACGTACATATAGAAAAGGCAGTTCACATTCCTAAAGTTACTTGGGGAACTTGTGACTTAATTATAGAACTAAATGACCGCCTTGTTATGATCGACTATAAATTTGGTCAGGGGGCGATAGACCATCCAAGTGAAAATTACCAAGCTAGAGCTTACGCATTAGGAGCTTCTTTTGAGTTCCCTAAAGCTAAGAGCGTAGAATTTCATTTTTTAATACCGAAAAGAAACGAACGACCTACCCATACTTGGCCCATTAAAGAGGTAAGATCTTGGTATGCCGAGTTCGATAAGATTGTTCAAGATGCTAGCGACGATAACACTCCCAATAATCCTTCCGTTGAAGTTTGTGTCTATTGTGGTAACAAAGTCGCTTGCCCTAATGTTATGAGTACAGCAGTTGAAGTAGCTAACAGATACAGCGGATTACCGTTGCCAGTTGAAGAGAATCTTAACGCACTTACTTGTCCTGAAGACATGAGTAAGGCTTTACAGATCGGCGCAGTCATGGAGCGATTTAGCCGGAGCATTAAAGCAAGAGCTTTAGAAATGGCTTTAGACGGTGCAGAGATACCCGGTTATGAATTAAAAGTTAGGAAAGGCACACGTAAAGTCGATGACATACTTGCAGCATTCGCTTCGTTAAGTCCTAACACACTACAGTTAGAAGACTTTCTTCCCGCTTGTAAAATTTCAATTACTGAATTAGAGCGAGCAATTAAAGACGTTGCTCCAAAGGGAGGTAAACAAAAATTTGCCGATGCCGTTATTGGCGAGCTGGTGAGTGCTGGCGTAGTCAGGCATGGCGAAGAAGTCCCATATTTGGGCAAAACAAAATAACAGATAATCATGTCAAAAAATAAATCAGACAAAAAAGATAAAGTGGAAGTAGCGGAAGAAAACGCACTTCAAACAATAGAAGCACCAGCGATGCCAGTGTCTTCTGTAGAGATCCAGAACACTAGCGTTAGTGGAGAAATTAGCAGAGCAGATCTGCAAGTTCCGACATTGAAGTTAGCTCAACGTGTGGGGGAATTAGGTGAGTTGTTTCCTCCCGGTACATTTGTACTTAATAACGAACACGCATTAAGTGATGGAAAAGAAGAGATCAAACTAGTAGTAGGTCATTGGAATAAGTATTACCTAGAAAATCTAGAGTATGGCACTGACCAGATTCCTAAAACAGCTAAAAGCTTGGCTGAAGTAGCTGAATTAGACGGGACAACTGAGTGGGTAGACGGAGTTCCTCCGACTTGGGTTCCAATTGGAGTAGCTACTTGCATAATAGAAGGGGAAGACGAATCACATTTTCCTTTTGAGTATAACGACAAGCGTTATGCGATGGCGTTGTGGACTATGCGAAACACTGCATATAAACGCGCTGGTCGAGTGATTATGACTGCCGCCGCTTACAATCTAAAACAGGGATTGGAATACGGTGCTTGGAGTCTTACTAGCACGTTAACTACGTTGGGCAAAAATAAAGTATACGTCCCGTCAGTTAAAACTCGTGGGCGTAACGACGAAGAGTTTGCGGAGTTCGTAAGACAGTTAGTTCGATAAACAATTAAATAGGTTAGGGGCGTTCCAATGGTTAGCCGACTTGCATGACAGTAATCGGTTTTGGTGAGGAGTTTCGTGGTTGTTCTCCTTTCATAAACGTCCCTAGCCTATTGCTTTTATAATAACAATGGCGACAGCAATAGATTTTGAGACTTTTTATTCTAAGGACTACTCAGTTAGGACTTTAGGTAATCAAGGGTATGTAGCGCATAAAGAGTTTGACGCTTACATGGTCTCGCTAGTTAACCCAGAGAAAAACATCAGTTTTGTAGGTCATCCAAAAAATGCGCCTTGGGATCAGTTACCAGATGCGCCGCATTTTGTCGCACATAACGCCGGATTTGATTCTACCGTGTTTAAAGGATGTCAGAATAACGGATCTATCCCTAGTAGGTTTTATCCTAGATGGGATTGTACCGCTAATCTCTCCGTTTACATCCAAGCACCCCGCTCGCTAGCGGGAGTAGCAGAGCAAATGTTTGGGCAGTTACCTGATAAATCAGTTAGGGACAATATGAAAGGCAGAACAGTAGCCGACTTAACTGAGCAGGAAAGTAAAGACTTACATGACTACGCACTTAAAGACTCTGAATTATGTTTAAGGGTTTGGAATCAATATAAAGATTATTGGCCTGACCAAGAAAAATATATAGCGCGTCACACTATGGAAAGTGGACAAAGGGGCGTAGCAATTAACACACAATATTTATGGGAAGGTTTACAAGCCTTAAATGCCAAAAAACACGAAGCCGAAAAACTAATACCTTGGTCAGAAGACAGTCCGCCTACGTCAGCTAAATGTTTAGCAGCTTTCTGCGAAGACGAAGGAATCCGCGCACCAAAAAGTACGGCAGTTGGTAACGAGGATTGTGCTGCTTGGGAAAAAGAATTTTCATCACGTTACCCGGTGATAGGCGCACTCAGAGATTGGAGAAGTGCTAACCGTCTAGTCCGTTTATTGGAGTTAGTGGGACAAAGGCAGAACGGAACTAATAGTTTAATTGAGCCGGGACTTCTCCCTTTCAACTTAAAATATTTTGGAGCGACTTTAACAGGACGTTGGAGTGGAGATGCTAAGATAAATCTCCAGAACATACCTCGCGGCGAAACTTTCGGGGTTGACGTGCGAAAGATGTTCGTGCCGAGAAATGGTAAGAAATTTATCATAGCAGATTTAGCTCAAATTGAACCTCGTTGTTTAGCGTGGACTTGCGGCGATACGGAATTACTGGATTACGTTAACCAAGGTAAAGACATCTATGAAGCTCATGCGTTAGCTACTATGGGAGTTAAGCGAGTTACTAAGGCGACTAGACAACTAGCTAAAATTCGTGTTCTTGGTTTGGGATATGGATGCGGTCCAAGTAAGTTCGCTAAGATCGCTGAGAATTGGGGTATTGAAATGTCTGAAGCGGAGGCTAGGAGAGTTGTTCGTAGTTACCGAAAGGATAATCCAAAGATCATAAACTTTTGGAACCAATGTGAGAAAGATTTTGTGGCTAACGTAGGCCAAGACCATAGATATAGATTGCCAAGTGGTAGGTGGATTTCTTATTTTGACGTGTTCAGTCAAGGAGGAAGATTCGAGGGCCATTTAAACTATTTAGCTTCTATAACTAGAGGCGACAAACCTAGATCTTTTTATGGGGGTAAGATTTGTGAAAACATTATCCAAGCTACTGCTAGAGATGTTTTTGCAGATTCATATTACAGAATATTGAAAGCCGGATTTAACATAGTCTGGACAGTACACGACGAATTTATTGTGGAAGTTGATGAGAACGATAACGATGCAAGACAGGAAATAGAGCGACTAATGTCGATAACTCCTGAATGGCTTGAAGGTTGTCCTATCGGAGCCGAAGCAATAGAAGCAAAACATTATACAAAATGAAAACAGATAATAGGAAGTACGTTAGTCTTCTTGAGTCGGAGGGTAAATACCTTCGCTTAAAAAGAATAATGGATAACGACCCGCATTTGTTCCAAGGTCTAACTGAGGAACGAGAAGCGAGGTTTAAACGATGGCTACCAAATAACACGCACGTATATGAGGCGTTTGTGGACTATGCCAGAGAACTAAAACACGCCAATCTGCGCCAATACTATTCGGCACGAGCGATTTGGGAGCGGTTACGTTGGGATACTATGACACACGACACGTTCGGAGGTGATACCAAACTGTCTGATGTAAATATGCCGTTTGTATCATGGCTATCTATGGCGGCGGAAATCGATTTACACGGGATGTTCAAAAAAAGGAAAAACAGAAACCACGATGTCAAAGAAGAAGAAACCTCTGGAGTCAATTAGACCTTGCCCTGAGTCGGGTGAAGGTGTTCACAGTTGGATATTTCATGTCGCTTGTACTTTCTTTCAAGCTGGAGTCAGCGTAGATGACGCGAGAGAATATTGTGAGCTTCATGCCACTCGTGCCTTGCAGCCTAATGAAGTAGAAAACGCTTTTATATCATTAGAGAATAAGGATGTAATTGGCAGAGCTATCTGGCCCAAGAAATCAGAATGGTTAATTGAAGTAGCAATTAGGGAGTCTAAAAAAGAGGCTGGAGTCGCGGCAGCTATACTTGCCGGGAAATCCAGATCTACCTCTTTACTATACCCCCTTGGTTGCGGGAGTTGGGATAAGGTTTGCGTCGAGTCAACGGACATAATTCTAAAGAAACTCTTCCCTGAAGATCCTTTAATATGTTGCGGTAAGACAACTTGGCAAACTCAGACCAAGCGTTTATCTGAAATTAATCCAACGTACCTAAGTGAATGCCAATTTATCGTACCTAATTCCATGTCATCGGAAACTGGAACGACTCAGGCAGGACAAGTAAGTAACCGAAGTCTATCTAACACTGGTGATCGGGAATACCTCGTTGTTGAATTCGATGACGGTACTCACGAGGATCATGCCGCACTGCTACAATGCCTAGACGGTTATGAATCATGTCCACTAATGTTAGCCCTAACCTCCGGCAACAAATCACTACACGGATGGTTCGATGTCCGCCATGTTGGGGAAGATAAAGCTAAACTATTCTTCAAAAAAGCATTGAAGTTAGGTGCTGACAAGGCTACTTGGACAAAATCTCAACTAGTTAGGATGCCTAACGGTAGCCGACCAGTTAAAAACAATTCGATGCCGGTCTGGTATCAGAAACAACAAGTCTACTACGCAAACCCATGTTTAAACTAGTAGACTTAGAACATCGTCTGCCTTTACCCGTATGGTATTTTCCTCAAAGCGAGAAATACTTTGTGCAGAACGATATGAGTGAGTACGTGCCGTACAGTAAGACAACTTTAAAACTTATCTTACGCAAATGGGGC
>Ga0115012_10000859_pt1 | contig 17280 bp, 18 predicted proteins | sample TroAtlMetagenome_FD_88706 | JGI IMG/M metagenome (GOLD analysis project Ga0115012, IMG submission 88706) | Marine eukaryotic phytoplankton communities from Atlantic Ocean - Tropical Atlantic ANT10 Metagenome | ecosystem: Environmental > Aquatic > Marine > Oceanic | place: Tropical Atlantic...
GGCCCCTGCCCCACCGAGCTCTGCTGGAACAGGTAGTAGACGCCTGAGGCAATGATCGAGATGACGACCATGCCGACTGCAATGCTTCGCGCGTAGGCGATCATGGGCAGTTCGAAGATGTAGAAGGACGCATCCTGCCCGAACACGGGCTCTGTGACGTCAAACGGGACCCGGTGGAAGAAGCTCAACACCTCGAGCCACAGTGAGCTCGCGACCATGCCGAAGACCAGAGCGGGAAGGAGCGTGACCAGCCAACCCAGAACCTTTGTCAGCGAGGCGATCCGGGCGGGGTCGACCATCATCTCTCCGCTCACCAAGCGGAAGGCTCGCGGATCGATCGGGGCGCGCTTTGCAGCCACTCGAACGTTGAAGCCGATGACAGCAGCGGCGACAACGAATCCTGCAACGAACAGCAAGATGCGGGCCTTGAGGCTGGTCTCGAAGACGCCGAGGTAGCCCGCAGCGTCGAACCACATCCAGTCAATGAGTATCTCGATTACCGTGCGATGGGTGAACCACACGAGGGCGAAAATGGCCGCTGCAATCTTGGCGGACCTGGGCAGTTGAATGGGCATCAGGATTCATCCTCAGTCAGGGCCTTGTAGGCCGCTTCAATCTCTTCGGTTTTGCGCTTTGCAAGCGCCTGTATATCTTCGTCCATCCCAGCCACCGTCTCGGGGCTGTTTTGGGCCAGTAGAGCGTCGTACGCCGCCTTCATTTCGTCCTGGCTGGCCCCCTTGTTGACCCCCAGAACGTCGTGCGGATCCCGGCGGAATGAGAGGGTCTTCAACTTGGGTCTCGAGTCATCACGACGGGCAGGGTCATCCCACCATGGCTTCCCCGATGGCGCGCGCTTGGTCATGCCGCCTGTGAGGGCACGACGGAGCCAGCGTGTGATGACGAATACCACGGCAGCGATTGCGAGCACGCGTAGAAGGGCCACGGCCTATCCTCCGGTTGAACCTCTCCGCTAACCTGTCCAGCAGCACAGGTCGGCCCGATCCCTTAAAGGAAGCGAGGAGTATCTATGACCCGCACCCCTCTCGCCATCTTCCTCGCGCTATCCGCTGTCGCCTGTTCAGGTGACAAGGATGACTCACTTCTCCATGCCACCTGCGACAACCTCAACGCCCGAGGTCTTGACGACCGGCTGGACGACCTGGTGACCAACAATACAGACGTGCTCGACCTCGATGGGCACTGCTTGGAGGCCACCTTCAATCAAGTGAGTGGTGCTGCATGGTCCACCAGGTTTGCCCCCCAGACTGATGAGGGCGAAACGCCGAACTACCACATACAACTCTTCTTCCTGCCCCCAGAAGACAGCATCCAACTCGAAGCCTTCACGCCAAACGATCTGATGGCGGCCCAGTGCGTCAGCGTCACCGAGGGCTCATTCTGCGGACACGTGGACAACAACGCCGAGGATCCGGGTGTGGACGATGTCGACTACCGCATCCTCGGCGGGTTCATCGACATGAGCATCGTGGATCAAACCGACGCGTGGACACGCTTCGAGGGCCCGTTCGAGTGGGCACTCGGCACCATCGATGTCGCACAACAGCCATTCGCACCGAACAGCCCGTCTGTACGCCTGGAGGGAACGCTCAAGCTCACTGTCGACAAGTAGCGCGCTCCGACCTCAGCCTCCGCTCTTGCTGGCGCAGCCTTTGCGCATCTGGATGGTGTGACTGCCCAGCATCCTTCATGCGCTCTATCCCCTGCGTGACGTTGGCCAGCTTGCGCTCGAGCCAGGCGGCATAGAGGGGATCTTGACCTTCTCGGATCAACTTGCCCCACCGAAGGTCATCCGATGTCCATGCCTTCGTTGCGCCATGCGGCTCCCAGGACTCAACCACATAAATGTGGCGCCGGTCCTGCACGAGCTCGCCGTACACGCACCCCCATCCCATCGCCAGCAAGACTGCCCGGACCTCGGCCTCCATCCCTTGGGGCTGGACGACGACCCGTTTAGCCGCCGCACAAACGACAGCGCCCTCTGTGAGGATCTTCGCCACGGTAAGTCCCCCCATGCCTGCTATCACAATGCAAGTGGCTTCCCCTGGTCTGACGGCCCGCAGGCCATCGGACTGGCGCACATCAATCTGGTCTCGAAAGCGAGCACTGGCAGCCCGTGCCGCAGCGAGTGGACCCTCCGCAACATCCACCGCGACCGCTTGCCTGACTCGCCCACTTGCGACGAGGTTTACAGGAAGTTGGGCATGATCTGTCCCCACGTCGACCAGGACCGCATCCCGTGGAACCTGGGCGGCGACAGCAGCTAAACGCGGGGGGAGCATGTCAGCCATTTCTATGGATCTAAGGCAACTGAGCCTGCTAAGACAACCAAAACGACACTCACCCGGCTACGGAGTCCCCTCATGAAAGCACTGGCCACCACTCTCATCGCCGTCGCGGCCCTCATGATGGTCGTGATCCATCAGGCTCGCACATCAGCATTCGGGATGATTCTGGTTGAGTGGCAGACCATGCTGGATGTCCCTCCGTACACAATCGTCGGCTTGGTCGGCTTCGCACTCCTTGCGGTGAGTCGGCGGCACAAACGTCGCGCTCTGGTAACGCCCACATCAAACCGACAGAGCCCAACATCTGCCCCCCGCGCACAGCCAGCACGAGCACCCGGTCGGGCAGCAGAGACCTTCGACCCCGACCGTGACTGGCTCGAGCAAGCACGAGAGGCCGCCAAGGCCATCCAGTGGCCGTCCGGTGCCCGTCTGAGCATTGACGCCAGCAAGCCATGTCCCGTCGAACTCAGGCTCGAGCAAGCACCACCCGAGCGAGCCAAGCGGGCGATCAGCCTGCTCGGCAACTGGCTGGCATCCATCCCCACGCCTCCGCGCGCCCGAATTGTCTTCCAGAACTGTCCTGAAGGAGGCTCGCCCCGTCATCATCAAGCCTCAGGCGCCCTGGCTGAGAGCATTCATAGAGGCCAATTCAAGACCCTCTCCGACCTCGACGCCGTTGACGTCATGTTCCACCACCCTGACTCACGCTGGTCCTCGCGCCGTTAGAACGCAGCCCAACCAAGGTCCGCCATGCTCACTGAGTCATCCGACGCACTCCAAGAGATCTTGGTCAGCGGATTTGTCATCTTCATGATGGTGTCGGTGGGTCTCGACCTCACGACAGACAAGCTGAGGTCCGTATTTCGTACTCCGAAGGTCCTGGGATCGGCCTTGGTCGTTAACTACGTGCTCATCCCGCTGATGTTTCTGGCACTGATAGACCTGACGGGGCTTGACGGGATGTGGGCCATAGGGATTCTCTTCGTCGCGGTTGCCCCCGGCGGACCGGTCGCTGTCGTGCTCGTTCAGAATGCCCGAGGTCACCTGGCCCTCGGTGTGTCGCTGCTGATTCTGATGAACCTGCTCAACACCATCGCCACACCACTCGGAATTTGGGCACTCGATGCGATGCCGCCGACTCAAGATGGCCGGTCACCGGTGTGGGGAATGATCCGCACAATTGTGCTGGTGCAGCTGCTACCGCTCGGTGCCGCGATGTTCTTTCGCGCACGCTTCAGCGCCCTTGCCATCGCCCTCCAGCCCCGTTTCGAGAGAGCATCCAAGGTGCTGCTGGTTGTGGTCGCGATTGCCGTCCTGGCCACGGAAATGCAACGCATCGGTAACGTACCGATTGCACTCATCGTCGTCTGCAATGTGGCCGTCCTCATCTCCCTGCTCCTGGGGTGGTGGCTCACACCTGGAACGCGCGAGGACAAGATTGCTGTGGCCCTGTCGACGCCCTACCGCAGCATCTCCGTTGTGCTCCTGCTGCTCACAGCATGGGTCAAGAGCCCGGACGCATTCATCGCCGCGATGCTCTACTCCGGAACAATGCTCTGGATGTGTCTGGCTGCGTCTACTTGGATTCGGCGACGCCAGGGTCGGTGAGCGACTCTGCCTCATCTGCAAGGATGCGCCCGCCGCGCAGGGTCGCCCAGGTCGTGCCCACGACGAGGTACAGCGACGACTGGAAGAACAAGTACTCGGGGTACATCCGAAGCGGGATGAACACGAACGCGATGACCAAGTTTACGACCAAGAAGGCGTTGACTGGCTTAGACCAACGCAAGCTGAACTTGGGAATGCGGAGGTTCGAGACCATCATCAGCCCGAGGGTGATGAGGATGACCGGAAAGGCCGACTCAGCGGTGCTGAGGACGCCCTGAGCGTTTGCAGCGAGCCAGCCAGCAGCGAAGAGGCCGCCGCATGCGGTGGTCGGGATTCCGAGGAAAAAGATCGAACCGCCCTCAGGATCGGTGACATTGAACCGCGCCAGACGAATCGCGACGGCCAGGGTGTAGACAGCGCATGCACCGCCAATGAAGCCCTCACCTGGCTCAACGATGCCGCCCGTCAGGCTGAAGAACGCCAACGCCGCCGGCGCTGTACCGAACACCACAAAGTCGGCAAAGCTATCCATCTCCGCACCGAACTCGGAGCTTGCGCCAAGCATGCGGGCTGCTGCGCCGTCGAGCTTGTCGAGGATGACACCCAGCAGAATCAGCCAGGCGGCGGACTCGTAGAGGCCAGCTGCCGATTGGGTGACGGAGGCCAAGCCAACCACCAGAGAGAGTGCCGTGAATCCGTTGGGGACCAGATATTTCCAGCTCATTGGGTGACTCCTTGAGGTCTCGTCAACCGCCCTATAAGTCCCGAACTAACCTTACGCTTGGACGAAAGCACATCGCCACTCCATGTCGTCACAAGCTTGTTAGGTACTCAGTCCACATCGAGGAACCCTTATGTATCCTGCGCCCCGCTTTTCTGAAATGCCCTACGAGCGCCCCAACGTCGATGCGTTCAAGCAAAGTGCTGAAGCCCTCATCGCCGCCTGGGATGCAGCCACAGACGCTGATGCTCAAGTGGAGGTCATTGCCCAGTGGGATGCCCAGCAAGCCCTGTTCCAGAGCAACCAGACGCTGGCAATGGTCCATTTTCAGCAGGCCACGACAGATGCAGACGCCAAAGCAGAGAAGGTGTTCTTCGATGACCTCAGCCCGGTGGTTCTTGAAGCCAACCTGAACTTCCTCAAGCGGGTGACTGCGAGCACAAACCGTGCGGCGCTCGAGACCAAGCTAGGCGGGCAGGCATTTGCGCTCTGGGACTGCTTCCTTGGCACCTTCGAGCCCGAAATCGCCGAGCTGAAGCGAGAGGAGGCTCGACTGGGTACGGAATACTCCGAATTGCTGGCCAAGATCAGCGTCGAGTTCAGAGGCGAAAGCCACAACCTGTCTACGCTTCGGGGATTCTTCGGCCATGCCGACCGCGAGGTTCGACTCGAGGCCCAGCGTCTCAGAAGCCATGCACTCGGTGAGATTGCGGACGATATGGACCGAATCTACGACCAACTCGTACGCATTCGTCACGAGATGGCGACCACCCTCGGCTACGAGAGTTTCGTACCACTGGGGTACCGCAGGATGGACCGCACCGACTACAACGCCGATGACGTCGCAACATTCCGAGCACAGGTACGGGACCACGTCGTTCCCCTCGCCCAGAAGATCTACGCGCGACGCGCCGAGTCGCTGGGTGTCAGCTCGATGAGCTTCCACGATGAATCAGTCCGCGACCTGAAGGGTGTTCCAAAGCCCGCCGGCGACCATGACTGGATGATCGACCAGGCCACGACCCTGTTCGACACCATGGGCGATGACTTTGGTCAGTTCTTCAGGATGATGAACGCCTGCGACCTGCTCGACCTCAAGTCGAGGCCGGGCAAGGCAGGCGGAGGCTTCTGCGCCGACATCCCACGGTACGGGGTCCCGTTCATCTTCGCGAACTTCAACGGGACTCAAGACGACGTAAACGTCTTCACCCACGAGTGCGGGCATGCATTCCAGAATTGGTCCAGCCGAGACCAGTCCCTGCTGATCTACCACTGGCCCACCTATGAAGCGGCAGAGATTCACTCGATGTCGCTCGAGTTCTTGAGCTACCCCCACATGCACATGTTCTTCGAGGACGATGCAGAGCGGTACAGAACCGGACATCTCGAGGATGCCCTCCTGTTCCTGCCTTACGGCTGCGCTGTGGATGAGTTCCAGCATCGCGTCTACGAGAACCCACAGATGACTCCCGACGAGCGTGCCGAACTGTGGCAGTCTCTCGAAGCAGTCTACATGCCACATCGGCAGTACGACGGCATGGACCATCATGCGTCGGGTCGTCTCTGGCAGCAGCAACGGCACATCTTCGCGATGCCGTTCTACTACATTGATTACTGCCTGGCACAGACCTGCGCGCTCCAGATGTGGCACTCCGCTGAGCAAAACCGTGATGACACCATGTCGAGGTATCGTGAGCTCTGCAAGCTGGGGGGTTCGCTGCCCTTCACCGGTCTACTGGAGGCCGTCGGGCTCGCCAATCCGTTTAAGGATGGGTGCCTCAACGACGTCTGTGACGCCGCCGCACAGACACTCGGACTCTAATGAGCGTCTTACTCTTCGCATTCATCGTCGCGTGCGCTCCGACCGACGATGAGGCCTTCTCGCGGCCCACCGGCCCCATGGGGGTCACCGATGGCCCTTCAGACGGCTCCGAAGACGACGACACCGGTGACACCGGCATCGCTGACTGAACTACTCAGCTGCCTTTTCAGCGCCCGCTGACGGAAAGGTCAAGTTGAGCTGAATCTGCACGTCGTCCTTGATGAGATCGTCCGGCTTCCCTGGGTAAGCGACCCCCCAGTTCTGCCGATTGATGTCGAACGAGGCGGTGACTGTGGTCTCGATCTCGCCAACAGTGATTGACGCAGGAAACGAGAGGGGTCGCTGCTTACCGTGAAAGTCCAGGACACCCTTTACCTTGTGGGTAACGGCGCCGGGATTGGGGGCAGGATTAACCTCCGCAGAGACAAACTTGGCCACAGCGTACTTCTCGACGTGGAAGAAATCCTTGCTCTTCAGATGCTTGGTAAGCTTGGGATGGTCCGAAGTCGTGGAGGCCATCTCGATGGTGAAGCTCGCCCCTACCACTGCGTCGTTCTCGAGCACCACGTTCCCAGTGAACGCGTCGAAGCCGCCATCGTGACTTCCGGTGATCTTGGCACCCTTGAACAGAATCTTGCTGGTCCCGACATCCACTGCGAGTACGTCTCCCTCTGGGAGCGTAGGCAGCGGAACATTCACGTCGGCGGGTGGGGGCGGTGGTGCGTCATCATTGACCACTGGTGCTGTGCTCGAAGCGGGTACAGACTCTGACGTTCCAGAGTCGCAACCCAACAGTCCCAGCCCAATCATCAAAGGTAGAACAAACGTCATGGGGTCTCCTCGTTCACCCATGAAATAACGCTTGCCCCTCACCTATCGCCAGTCGAAAGATCCCTCAGCGATATGCAAGTGCTACGCCGAAGCGCGTACGCCATGCGCCGTCCTTTAAGTCTTCCGCACCTATGACGACCATGTAGCGTCCGGTGGTGGCGGGCTTGATCCTCATGACGGCACCCTCCGGCCCGACCGAGGCCTCACCCACCAACCCATCCGTTGGTGACAGCAACTGGGTCCACGCCGACCTGGACTGATCGTCACCGCACACGGTGAGCCGATATTCGAGTCCACCGATCAACGAGAGTGCAACGCCTCTGCTCGTGCCGTGCCTATTGCCTTGGTTCAGTCGGCTTCGAATCGACCAGCCCTCATCAATGGCAACCTGCTGGTCAGCGTCGAGGCACTCTTTCACCTCATCGACATCGCCCATGACCGCTGATGGGTCGACCCGAAGAACATCACCCCGTGCCGAGGATGCCACAGTCAGCCCCCCGTCAACAGAGGTCCACACCCCTTGGGCGAGTCCAACCGGCTGTCCATCATCCAAAAAGACCATCACACGGTCATCGACGACGACCCTGGGTGTTCCGGGGACTGTCAGGACTGTCTGTCCCACCTGACCTCCAGGCAGCCAGAAGCTCACAGCGCGTCGACTTGTTCCCTGGTGCGCATCCTCAATGACGAGACGGACCTCTGTTTCGATCAGACCGGACTCGAGGTTCGATGCGACCATCGACTCAACGCGACCGACGACGACGTCGTCGGAGGCCTCGATCAATGACTCGACGCTGTGTGTCGTGGCGTATCCAGCCGCCTCTGCGGCATTCAAGCTGAGCAACAGTGTGGCGATGAGCGTGACCATGCAGCCTCGTGTGGGCAATGGGATCGGAAGAGGACCGAAGTTCCTGAAGTCGGATCCTCAATTTCAACTGAAAAAGGCCGAAAGGCAAGGATGACTTTTATCGAAGATGCCCTCGCCCACGGGCTTACCCAACATCGCGCCGGCAAGTTCGCAGAAGCGAAGAGCGTCTATGAGTCCCTGCTGTCGCAATCCCACGACCCGCGCATCAATGGTGCTGCACTCAGCCATCTGGCTCGGCTGCACCTCAGAGAGCATCGGTTCGCCGATGCACGTGATGCCGTCAACCGTGCCCTCCACATCAATAATGATGACGGAATTGCACTGTTGACGGCCGCACAACTGGAGCGGCAAGCAGGCCACCCAAAAACAGCTCTGGCTCTCCTGCAAACTCGGTCCCCTGATCACCTCCCCCCAGCGCTGATTCACGAACTTGGACACTGCTGGCACGCCGTCGGCGAGTATCGAAAGGCCTTCTTGTGCTTCAAGGAAGCCAAGCGACGAATTTCCTTTAAAGATCTCGACATCAATCGAGAGATGCTGACGCGCTACATGGGGCGCCTTGCCCGACGCTACGCGACAGAAGAGGCACACACTTGGACGCCTACACCCAGTTCAGATCGCCCAGATCCGGTCTTCCTCATCGGTTTCAACGAGTCTGGTGTGAATGCACTCGGAAGGCTGCTGAACACACATCCCAGCCTGAGTCTGGCCCGCGAGGTTTCAGCGATGGATGGAGCACGACGCGTTTTAGGTCAGTCGGACCCAGATGGACTGCACGCTGTGAGCGAGGACGACATCCTGAAGGCCCGCGCCAAGTACTTCGAGGTGATGGATACCGTCATTACACCAGGAACCATTCCAGTCGACGCCCTGCCCTTCAACAGTCTCGCACTGGGTCTCGTGAACCGTCTATTCCCTGACGCGCTGATTCTGCGTTGCCTTCGACACCCGTGTGAGGCCGTGCTGCAAACGTTCATCAAGCCCTACTCTTTGAATTCCGTCACCTGTCACTTTGATCGCCTCGAGCGGACCGCGACGGCCATCATGGCAACCCACGCCGTGAGCCAACAAATCGAGTCAGCACTGTCCATGACCGTGCACCCTCTTCGCTACGAAGAGTTCATTGCTGATCCGCAGAGCACCCTGTCGGCGATCGCTCAAGGTTTGGGACTCAGTCCTGACGTGCCTGCAGCAACGCCTGCAATGAGTTCAGTAGACCAGTGGCCAAAGTACAGAGCAGAGATGTCGCGCTGGCTTGACCAGTTGCTCAGTCTCGCCGACCAGATGGGCTACCCTGCAAAGTAGGCTCGGGCGTCGGCAAAGGCCGCGACCAAGCTTCCATTCTGGAGGTCGATCCACACGAGGTAGTCACTCGCGGCCGTGACTGCGTGCGCAGCGACCAGCGCACCATTCGGAGCGTGCTTGAGTGAATCGACAACCCGGGCTGCGGCAACAGCGCGCTCAAGCTCGCCATCGCTGAGAAACTTTGACCTGTGGGACTTCCACAGGGCGCTGAGCACTTCACGCTCGTCCGCAACCTTGGCCGCCTTGACATCCAGGTCACCAACACCAGGGAGGCTTGCCTCGATGAGCACTTGAATGCGGTCAGTGAGTGTCTGACTGGCGCGTGACTCGGCCACATTCTCCGCCTCAACAGCCTCGCGGGCTGCCTCGAGCGCTGCCTTCGGTCGTACCGCACGGGCAGCCAGTCGCTCAACGCGGGACATCCGTCGTCCGTATCGAGGGGCGAGCTCCTCTTCCGGATCCGGAGTCGGCACTTGGTTCAGTGAAAACAGCGCTTCAGGCTTGCTGGCGGTCCAGTCATCCGATGCAGGCAACTCGCCAATAAACTGTACGTCGTCACTGACTGAAGGCTTGCTTTTGAGTGGACCCGCACCCGCCACCTCGGCCCTGGGCTCAGGTGCCTCGGTAACGCTCGGCAGCGGTGCCATCTCGGTGGGTGCATCCTCAAGCTCAAGACTTGTCGGAATACCTTGCCCGGAGGGCTTCCGGTGCCCAGGGTTGGGCACACCGCCAACGGACGAGGGCGCATCGGCCTGCACAGCACCAGGGTCTGGCGCGTCAAAGAGGCTGGAGAGCGGGTCAAACCCTTTCTTGCGGTCAGACATTTTGGTCACCTGTCGGGACGCGCCCGACGGGGCGGCAGTCCGAGGTTACTCAATAGCGCATGCTACCCCCCCGCCGCAATCCATTTGATTGGCAAAGTCTACGCATCGACGGTCAAATTTCCGTTTTCCTCGTACGTCATGGACAGACCGCTTGGAACAAAGAGCGCCGATTTCTGGGTCGCTCAGACATACCGCTCGATGAAGATGGAACAATGCAGGCTGCCCATCTCACTGCCGCTCTGGCCCCCGTCAGCTTCGACGCAATCTACAGCAGCCCGCTGAGCCGGGCCTGGCAGACGGCCGAAGCCATCGCCGCTGATCGATGCATGGACGTTATCGCCGTTCCTGGACTCACGGAGCTCAATCAAGGTGAGCTGGAGGGACGCTTTGGCGACACCCTCTCCACCGACTTCCCTGAGTTTTACGCACGGTGGACGGCCGATCCCACGGATGTTCGAGTTCCGGGTGGGGAAACGTTGGCAGAATGCTCCACTCGAGCAAACACCACGTTCAACGACATTCTGGCGCGTCACAAACCAGGTCAATCCATAGCGGTGGTTGCACACCGCGTGAGCATTTCGGCCATCCTGGCTGAGACCATCGGCCTACCCGTCCGATTCAACATGCGGATCGGGCAGCGCAACACCGCGGTGAACCTCCTCAGGCACAGCAACGGGGTGACCCGCCTTGTCCGCCTGAACGACGCCTCCCACCTGGATTAGCGGCCTACTTGGCCGCCTTGAATCCATCGATGACGATGCCAGGGGTGATGACCTCCGGAAGCGGGATGGGCGCCTTCGTTCCATCAGCAGGAAGCATCAGGTAGAACGGAACTCCGGCTTTACCAAAGCGCTGGAGCCATTCAGTGATGACCGGATCCCGACGGGTCCAATCGGCCTTCAGGGGCACAATCCCGTGTTCTTTCATTGCCATCCGAACCGTCTCGGACTCCAAGACGGTCTTCTCGTTCGCCTTACATGAGAGGCACCAGTCGGCAGTGAAGTCGATGAACACAGGCTGGCCCTTGAGGGCCGACACCCGTTCTTCCGAGAACGGCTGCCAAGGCACCGCCTCCGAGAAGTCCAAATCAGCCTTCACGGTGCCGGTGTCCACGACCTCTGGCTCTGCAAAGTCAGTCACCAGGAAGGTCTGTCCGGCAAGAGCGGACACAGCAAAGGCCACGACCAACGCAACGATCTTCGACTGCGTCGACGCAATCGGGCCAGCCCACTGTCCAAGGATCCAGCACGCCAGCGAGATGGCGAACAGGAATGCGACGAACCCAACCGCACCAGCTTGACCGGTTTGCGATGCAACCACATCCAAGAGCCAAACGGTCGTGGCGACCAAGGTGAAGCCCAGCAGGTGCTTGAATGTGTCCATCCACGCACCTGGCTTCGGAAGCAGTGCAGCCAAGGCCGGCACATAGGCGATGGCGAGAAACGGCGCTGCCAGTCCAAGTCCAGCCACGCCGAAGAAGAGCAAAATGCCCCAACTGGGGAGCGTGAACGCAAAGCCCATTCCAGTGCCGAGGAAGGGGGCTGAGCACGGGGTTGCCAGGAAGGTCGCGAATGCACCCGTGAGGATGTGCCCAATCATGCCTTCTTTGTTCTGTGCTGATGCCATGCTCGTCGCACCGAAGGCGGGCACCTCAAAGACACCCAGCAGCGAGAGGCCGAACATAAACACGATGGTGCCGAGCCCGATCACATACTCAGGAGCCTGGAACTGAAATCCCCAACCGACCTGTATCCCCATCACACTCTTCAGAACGACCACCGCCGCGCCGAGCGCAATGAAGCTACCCAGCACACCGATTGTGTAGCCAAGACCCGCCTGCTGACGATGAGATGCGTCGGCTTCTGAAGACTCCACCAAGCTGTAGATCTTGAGACTCAGCACAGGAAGCACACAAGGCATGATGTTCAAGAGCATGCCGCCAAGGAATGCCATGAGCAGCATGGGTAAAAAGCCCTTGCTCTCGGGCTCAGGCCGGGGCGAATCATCCGCCTCCCCTGCATCACCAACCGACGAGGGAAGCACTGAATCTGAAGCGCCATCCCACACCAGAGGCACCGAGAACTCGGTCCGGACATGACCATCTCCGAGCTTGAACTGGAAGAGCCCACCGACTGTGTCATTGGTGGGGATGTCCTCAGGTGCAAACGTCTCGCCAGCCAGCGTGATCCGAGTCCCACCCTCGATGGCAGCAAACTGTGTATCGAGGATCATCCATTGGTCGCCGGCAATCGGTACGAAGAATGGCCAGCCTGTGGCGTCGCGCTCAACGCCGTCGCCGTGTTTCACGTCCAGCGTGACCGTGAAGGGCGTTTCTGGCTTCACGACTGGGGGCGATACTGACCCCTTGATGCTCACACCCTCAGGAGGCGGCTGAGGATGGAAGCGCGCAGCATGATCGAAGACTGCGGCCGTCGCGGACGGCGTACCTGGCCAGTCGGCAACGACCTCAATGGTCCGCTCAAGGCTCACGCTGCCAGGGATGCAGGAGACCTCACACACCAGCCAATTCGCCTCGAGTCCGATGTTTGCCGTCCCCATGGCCATATCAGCCGGGAAGGTCATCTCCGTAAATAGGACAACCTCGTCCTCGTAGCCGTATGAGACGATGCCCTGCAGCTCGAACTTGTGTGGGACTGGATACTCGTAGGGCGTGCTGACTACACCCGGCGGTGTCGACCATTGAATATCCGTGGGAAGCCCAATGTCTCCCGGGCTCTTCCAATACGTATGCCAGTTCTTGTCCTGCTCAAGGTGCAGGCCAACTCGGAGTGTTTGCCCCGGAGCGATCTTCTCTTGGTCGAAGATCAGGCGGGCATGCACCTGGTGCGGCTTTCCTGGCTGGTTTTCAGGCCGCGAGGATGCGGTCTCGGGAACGGCCGTGAATGGCACATCAGGTGGGGTCTCCCAGCCTGGAGGAGGAAGACTGACGCCAGCCGCTTGTGCGAGCCCCACCCCAAACAGTGCAGTCAATAACGACATCATTTCTTACTCTTGCTGATGGTCATGGTGGCCTCGACTTCATCAGTTTGAGGCATCCAGCAGAGGGACTTCTTGCAGCCTTGGTACCGCACCTCAAACTTCAGCGTGTAGTCCCCTGGCTTGGAGACCGCCTTGACCGGCACGTCGATGACGACGTCCATGTCGTACTGTTCCCGGGTCGCACTGGGATCTGCGGGGTCAGGCTTTACGAAGCCAGGAGGAAAAGAGGCCTCACCCGTCACGATGGTGGCACCTGCCTCATCTTCGATTCGACTCACCTCCATCATATCGCGGTAGAGGTGGTGGTCTTTCGGCACCCGTACGACCACTTGAACTTGACCATCCTGACCCGCGACGGCTGTACCATTCTTGGCCTCGACTCGGAACGGGTTCGGCGTACCGGCAAATGCGTCACCCGAACCCAAGAGCACGCAAAACACCATGAACATCAACTGCCGAAACATATGAATCTCCTCGTTGGTCAACCCCTAACCAAGCGACATCATGCCGGATAGGGGGGACTCTCCGCCAACCAATTCGGCAACACAATGATTCGCCCAACCCCAGAACAGCTTCAAAACATTCCACGCCTCGAGCGCTTTTGGTTCGCCGTCGCCGACGTGCTCCTCCGCCGCGCCCGGCCCCTTCTCATCTTGTGGAACCGCGTCGTCATGGTGCACTTCTCTTGGCTGATGACGGGGCCTCGTGTGCATTCATGGGGCACAGAACACCTCGCGAACCTGGGTCCAAAAGACTGCCTGATCTTTGTCTCAAACCACCGCTCGTTCTTCGATTTTTACGTGATCGGACCCATCCTCTACACTCGGACCCGACTGGCAAAAACCATCCTCTTTCCCGTTCGATCACCTTTTTTCTACGACAGCTTTTTAGGTGGTTTTGTCAACGCGTTGATGAGTGGTTTCTTCATGTTCCCCCCCATCATGCGCGGCAAAGACAAGCGAAGCTTCAACGCCTATGCCCTCGACCGCATGGTGGCTGAGCTTGAGCGGCCCGGCATGCAACTGGGTATTCACCCAGAGGGCACGAGAAATAAGAACCCGGATCCGTATACATTTCTGCGTGCCCAGCCGGGCGTGGGCACCATTTTATCTCGATCGACCCACACCCGAGTCGTGCCAGTCTTCATCACGGGCCTCTCCAATGGCTTCGGTGAAGAGTTTCGAAGGACATGGGGAAAGCGGCGGGCTGAGTTCCCAATCGATGTGGTCTTTGGCGCTCCCATCAGCTTCGATGACCTCCGGGAAGAGGGCAACCGTCTCTCGGTCCACATGAAGATGACGCAACGCAGCATGGACGCAGTCGTGGAGTTGGCTGAGTACCACCGCGAGGAAGTCGCAGCGAAGCGTTAGGCGTTAGGGAACCGCATGTCTTGGACCCACATCCTTTCCGCCTGCGCAGTCGTGAGTGTTGTGGGCGGAGCGGCTGGGCTCGTCGGGGGCTGGCGAGCAAGCCAAGCAGACGGACCTGATGTGCTGATGCACTACCCGCCGCCATTCATATGGATGCGGAACAGGCTGATGTCCGCCCGATGGGTGATGAGACTGGGTGCCATGTACGTCTTTGCGGGCTTTACGCTCTGGGTGGTGGGACTCCAGACCGAGGGCGACGCGTCGCAGGCAAACCTTGACCGCACTTGCGCACAACTGACTCAGGCGCTCACGCGTGCGTCGTGGAGCCCCGATCGATGGACCACACGCCCCGTCCCCACCCATCATCCGGGATGCAGTGCCCAACTCATCGATGCAGAGGGTGTTCGCTGGTTCAGCATTCGCTCGTTCCCAGCGCGCGGGATGATCGGCGAGCACTTCCGCCAGGAGACCGTCGACCTCGAACGCAAAGCGATGGCGATTAAGCCCGTCTCGGGCATTGGGGACCGAGCAGTGATGGCCACTCCCCGGTCCAAAGTGGTGACCAATCCAACGCTCGTGTTCGCTGATGAGAGCGGCACCCACATCCTCGAGATGAACGTACAGCGTGTGAAAATTGACCATGTTCTGGATGTCCTACGGACAACCAATGCGGGTTCCATGTAGACTCAGTTCCGGGGTCCTGCATGCTGCTGTCGTTTTTAATACTTGAGGCCGCCGCTTTCTCAACTCATCCTTGCGGCACGCCCTCACGACTGAGCATCACGGTTGCGACGCCTCTGGATATCGTCTCTCCCCCGACGACGGACTTGGTCGACCAGGAGAGTCACGGCACCATCGACAATGTTGTCTACTCCGACAGGTTCGCGCTGAAGTGGGGCCCAGACCTGACACTCAGTGATGAAGAGATCAACCGAATCCTCGGCGACTTCGCCTTCGCTCGAGACACCCAGAGCGGCGCCTGGGAGATGAACGACCCCACCGGCTACGGCGGCACCTACTTCAATGTCTACATCGGCGACACCGGAGGCGTCGTGCCGTCGGTGCTCGGAAACGCTGGGTACTACACACTCGACGGCGCGGGCTATCCGATGATCGTCTTGAACAAGAGCATGGTGGACGACGCCCCGTACATGCGGTCCGTCATCGTCCACGAGTTCTTTCATGCGGTCCAGCACTCGCACGAGGCCTACTTCTATGAAGACACAGGCCTCTGGTACTGGGAGACCACCGCCAGCTGGGCCCAAGGCCTGGCGGTGCCAGAGAGCAGCGCCTTCTACAGCTTCCTGCCCTGGTACGCGCTCCAGCCGCAGGCCGGCCTCTACCACCACAGCATGGACGAGTTCGGCGGGCAACCTCCGGACCTGCACCAGTACGGCGCGTTCATCTTCCCCTGGTACATCAGCGAGGAACTCTTGGTCCCCGAGGCTGTGCTGGCGTCCTGGCGAGTCGGATCCGTGTCCGACGATCCCCTGCGGATTCTTGAGTCCATCCTGACGGAGGATGTCGTTGCTGAGGCCCTCGCACAACATGCGGCACGGAGCCTGACATGGGACTACCTGCGCGGGGACGAATTTCAAGCTCATGTCGAGGGCTGGGCATCGCACATGAGCGAGCACGACCACCGGCTCACGGAGTTCATCCCGCACTCAGAGCCCGACTTCTACACCATCCCAGAAGACAGATGGCCTCGTGCTGCTGGCTATGCCGTCATGAAGATTCCGGACGGGTCGGTCACAGCAGCCAACTACCTGACCGTTCTCCTCGAGCGCGATGAGGCTGCGGTACACCCGTCGGCCAGCCCAGATCCCGAACTCGCGGCTGTGGTGGTGGATCTGACCGCCGAAGGCCCTGTCTACCACTCGGTGCGTCGAGACATCCCACACACCAACATCTGGCTCGAAGATGGCACAGATGTATGGCTGGCTGTAGCAAACACGGGCCTACTCGAGGATGCGTACCATCCAACCCCCTTCAAGGTCTCTTTCTTGCCGCTTCCCGACGCTCCGGAGCCAGGCGACACTGGTGATCCTCCCGAGCCGGAAGATCCTGAAGACCCCCAGGATCCGGAAGGACCAGAAGAGCCCGAGACGCCCCCGACGACAGGCGATTCCTACGTGGTCCCAGAAGCCGAGGGCGACGACAAAGGTGGCGGAGGGTGCGCGCACGTGAGCCCTCACCCTGCCGGCTTGTTGATCGTATTTGCACTGCTCGGTCGACGCAGGAGTGATAACCGCGGCCAATGAGCCCCGATCTGTCCACCACTGCAGTCGTAATACCCGCACTGAACGAAGAAGAGAGCCTGCCGCACGTGCTCGATGCAATACCTGCCGTTGGCGCAGTTTTTGTGGTCGACAATGGCAGCACTGATTCGACGGCTCAGGTCGCCATCAAGCACGGAGCCACCGTGCTCCATCAGCCAGAGCGAGGCTACGGCCTGGCCTGTCAGACGGGCATCCAGGTCGCGATGGACGGAGGCTTTGCTGTTGTTGTCATCCTCGATGGCGACCACAGCTTCGACCCGTCGCAGATGGTTCACCTCGTGGGTCCGATTCTCGCGGGCAAGGCTGACATGGTCATTGGTGACCGCACAGAGACGGCCCAGCC
>Ga0115012_10000860_pt1 | contig 17274 bp, 12 predicted proteins | sample TroAtlMetagenome_FD_88706 | JGI IMG/M metagenome (GOLD analysis project Ga0115012, IMG submission 88706) | Marine eukaryotic phytoplankton communities from Atlantic Ocean - Tropical Atlantic ANT10 Metagenome | ecosystem: Environmental > Aquatic > Marine > Oceanic | place: Tropical Atlantic...
GATCTGAGACCGAACATGACCAGACTGGAGGGGTAGATGCCCCCGTGGAGGTTGGTCTGGTCCGCATATCCGTAGGTGAGTCCGACCATCGTGAGCGGGAGCGGCTTCTTGCCCCCCATATAGTCGGCCACGGGGCCACCGAGGCTGGCGTCTAAGGCCAACTTGTCCTTGCCCACTGGACGAACGCCGTGCGACAGCGCACACCCTGATGCGGTCGCCAGTCCGAGGCCGAGAAGCGAAGCCGTCCTCACCCTGGAATAATCCGCGCGCAATTCTTCTTTCCGCGCCAGACCACCGTCTCCTCTGAGACGGACAGATTGACGTCGTCGACCTTCACATCCCGGCCCGCACCAAGCCGGACCGCACCCTGCTGAATCTGACGTCGAGCATCGCCCTTTGACTTACACAGTCCCGCGGCAACCAGCACATCGAGGATGGCGGTCGGAAGGGCGACAGCCACCGTGGGCATGTCGTCGCTCACACCGCCTGAGAACGCGGCGGCTGCGGCATCCCGAGCCTTGATGGCCTCTGCCTCTCCGTGGGCAAGCTTGGTCGCCTCGAACGCCAGGACAGCCTTTGCCTTGCGGACATCCGCTCCCTTGAGGGCCTCGAGCGCTTCGATCTCATCCAGAGGAAGGAAGGTGTAGAGCTTCAGGAAGCGACCAACATCTGCGTCGTGGGCATTGATCCAGTACTGGAAGTACTCGTAGGCGCTCACCTTGGCGGCATCCAGCCAGACCGCACCCTTCTCGGTCTTGCCCATCTTCTTGCCGTCTGCCGTCTGAAGCAGCGGGATGGTGAGCGCATGACTTGCAGCCTGACGCTCACGCCGGATGAGCTCGACTCCGCCGAGAATGTTGAACCACTGGTCGTCACCGCCCACCTGCAGCGTACAGCCGTACTTGTCGTGCAGGACGAGGAAGTCGTAGCTCTGCAGCAGGTGGTAGTTGAACTCGATGAAACTCAGCCCTTGGTTGCGTTCGAGGCGCTGCTTGATCCCTTCCGCGGTCATCATCTTGTTCACCGAGAAGTGGCGCCCCACGTCGCGGAGAAAGTTGATGTAGCCAAGCCCCATCAACCACTCAGCGTTGTCGACCACCTCGCAGCCATCGATGTCGAGGAAGCGCCCGAATTGGACCTGCATGGCAGCCAGATTGAGCTGGATCTTCTCAGGGGTCAGGATCTCACGCGTCTTGTCCTTCCCTGAAGGGTCACCGACCATCGCGGTACCACCACCGAGGACAACGATGGGCTTGTGACCCGCCTGTTGAAGGTGGGCCATCGCCATGACGGGGAGCAGGTGCCCGACATGGAGGCTGTCACCGGTTGGGTCAAAGCCCACGTAGAAGGTCACCGGTCCGTCCGTCAATGCGGTCGAGAGTGCATCGAGATCGGTATGCGACTTAATGAAGCCGCGCGCTTGAAGGGTCTCAACGGTGTTCATGGTCGCGGTCGTACCCCACCCGCTGGACGCGAGCAAACCTGCCGACGACGCATGACCCAGGCAAGCGGAATGAGTCCGAGCCAAGCCATTCCGCTCGTTCCTGTCGCCGCAGCACAGCCGCAGCCTTTGCCCTCAGTACCATCACCGGAGTCTGGAGGACCAGCCTGAGCGGGGATGACCAGGCTGTGATCTCCAGTGTTGCCCTTGTCGTGGTGAAGGCTCGCCCATTCAATGGTTTGGTCAGCATGTCCAGCAGTCGACCAGGCATGAAGCCAGCCCTCTCTCGTCGAGACCACCACATCAACGTAACCATCACCGTCGATGTCTCCGACCGCCGGTGAGCCGAGGATCCAGTGGCCTGTGAACTTGGGCCAGCCGGGAGCGACTTGGCCCTCGCCGTCCCAGGCGTACAGCATGTACCCTCCGGAGCCATAGATGGCCTCATTCCTGCCGTCGCCGGTGATGTCTGCCACTGCAGGTGCGACCAGGAATTGGATGTCCTCAATCTGACGAGGCCAGCCGCTGAGCACTTCGCCGCTCACACCAGACCAGGCCACCACCGCGTGCTGGAATTCGAAGTGCTGGGTCATGGCGAGGCTCGCAACCCACATGGCCCCCGCTCCACCCTGGATCGGATCCGGTAGGCCGTCACCGTCCAAGTCTCCGAAGCTGGGGTTGTTGATCATCTGAACGACGCTGGGGACGTCCACATTGTGGTCTTCGCTCCAGGTCATCTCCGTGAAGCCAAGGCTCACGTGATCCGTGCCGTCATGAGACAAGATGGGCGTCTGTCCAAGCATGACGGGATCGGCGATCTCCAGGTCACCGTCGCCGTCGAGGTCAGCCGCGGCCATCGATGCGGGGTGCCCTTGCCCGACTACCGGAAGGATGGCGGCCTCCGCCACCAGTCCACTCGTCAGCCGTGGCCACCCGGGCGCATGCTCCCCAGTCTCCGCATCAAAGAGGTAGCTGGCGCTGTAGCGTCCACCCAGTACGCCCTCATTCGTACCCAGACCAATCTCAAAGTCACCGTCGTTGTCGACATCCGCGACCATGGCGCTCGTGATCGATCGGTCTCCCTCAGACCCGCACATGAGGTCGGCGTAGTCGCGCTCTTCTGTCCCCGGGAAGCACAGCTCGATGGGGTATGGGCCCCAGTCCTCGCCATCACCACTCAAGACGTACAGTCGACCGTCCATGCTTGGAATGATGATCTCTGCCGCGCCATCCGCGTCGAGGTCACGAACGGTGGGCGCACCAGCAAATCCCTGATCATAAAAGTGCACCGCATCCAGCTCGTCGTTGCTTCGCCCGATGGTCTGGTAAGGAAAGCCGTCGACTCGGCTGCCGTCTTTTCGCCACGCGTAGAGCCCACCAAACAGGGTGGCCCCGATGATCTCGTCATGCCCATCGCCGTCGATATCACCCGCGGCGACCGTACCGATGAATGAGTCCCGTGTGCCTGCGTCCACCCCTCCGTCGACGTAAGCGGCACTGTCATGTGCACGCTCCGAGCGGAGGTCGACCGCTACAGGCCAGCCATCCACTGGGGTACCGTCTCCATACAGTGCCAGGACTTCACCGTCCGCAGTCCCGATGATGACCTCGAGGACGCCATCATCGGTGAGATCGACCAAGATGGGACTCGACTCTCCGGAGGCTCCCATGTCGTATGGGAACCCAGCCTTGATGTCGTCATCAGGGGATACGTAGAACACTTTACGCATCTCACCCTCGATGCCATTTCCATCAGTGACCCGAACCCGAATGGTCACGGCGGGCTGGTTCACGCGGTCGAGACGTTCCACGATGCCTTCGTATTTCTCAGGCTCGGGGATGGGTGCGGACACTGCGCTTGCGGTATCGAAGGTGGCGATCACGCCATCAATCGGTCCGGTGGCATCCTCGCTGGCGAGTTCGATCCACTCACTTGGCTGATGTCCAATGCCAGCTTCCACGACATAGCTAAACGTGTCCGTTCTGGCACTGATCCGTGCCTCAATGCTGACCTCTGGTGTCTGGGCGGCATCAAAAATGGCATACCAGGCGGGTGCATCCACGCTGACTGACGGCGGAATCTCACCGGCGACGAGCGCGTCTACCGCAGCCCCGGCATTGACTCGGCCGTATCCATAAAAGCTGTCCCACCCGGGCTCGCTTGGGTAGGCCTTCGTCATCTCGATATCGGCCTCACTGCTGACGACGTCATCCACAGTCTGGACCATCAGCTGGTAGACCTCGCCTGCACTCAACTCAATGTCTAGATTCCTGGCAGCGGACTGAATGAGACCGATGACACCAGTCGTCACTGCACAAGATCCCGTTGCGCAGGCGCCCGATGGGGCCACCATGACCATCCGCGAGCCATAGTTATTGCAGTTCCAAGTGTTCATGTAGCTCTCTACATCCTGGTTCCGATCCGCCGTGTTGTACCGGATGGAGTGCACGTAGACAGCGTTGTCGAGCACTGCTGGGAAGTTGTGATGGTAGGCGTTCTCATCGCCAGCAGCACCAACGAGCAGGGTTCCCTTGTCGAAGGCATAGGCCGCAGCCGCGGTGGTGCTCGCGGGATTGGAGAGCGCCCCCACCGCGAGGTTGATGACGACTGAATCCATGTCTGCGGCATAGGTGATGGCCTCGCCAGCGCGGAGCCCATCAGTCACAAATGCATCGCCAATCCGGAGGGGAAGGATGGCACAGTTCGGACACACACCGATGCGACCGCCAGAGGACTCACCCAGATTCTTTCCTTCGGCTGCAGCCTCCTTCATGACACCCGTTCCATGGGTACCGTTGCCCTCGTCCCAGTCGTTGAAGGCGTCGTTATCGTTGCCGAAAAAGTCCCAGCCTGAGATGTCGTCGGTGTAGCCGTTGCCGTCGTTGTCGACGCCATCCCACTCGGGTCCAAACTCCGTGTAGATGAGGTCCGACGGATCGAGTTCGTCATCGAACGTGTCGCGCCCTGCGGCCTGGTCTACGCGAGGATCGTGGGCCCAGTCCTCGATGTTCGTCAGACCATTCCCATCGCAGTCATGCTCAACACCTGTGGACCCGTCTTCACAGATGGGCTCAGGGAGCTCGCCAGCGTTGATGAAGAGCTTGTTCACAATGTCGCCCTGCCCCCACTCGACGCCACTGTCGGCGACCGCGAGGAGCACGTCCCATCGTCCTGTCGTGACCTCCCAGGCTTGATTCGCTGAGATTCCGCTGCCAAGCTCCAGTTCCGCCTCTCGAACCGAGAGCAGCGCATTCTCAGGAATGTAGTTGATGAGCGCCCAGTCTTCCTCGAGATCAGGTGGACACAACTCGGGTGTCTCTGGGTCACCGCACCCTGGAAAGGACGGGGCGATCGGTACCGTGGCGTAGGCTGCCGCGGTCAAAAAAATGAGCAATGGCATACGAAAAAACTCCAGCCGGAATGCTAACCCTCGCTCAGCGGACGGCATCCGATTTTCGTACAGAGGTTGTCAGGCCTGACGCTTCTTTGCCACGTGACCCACATGTCCATGTAGAATGGGGGCGGGGGAAGAGCTGTGTGGTTGTTTTTACTGAGCTCCGTCGCAACTGCCGGGTACGGTGACGTGGCCCCTGGGGACTACCCCAACTGGGCGGAACGCGATGTCCACGTCTGGACCAATATGGTGAGGGTGGATCCCGAGGAATTCTTCGGTGCGGGTAATGAGTGGGGTGCCGGTTGTGGACTCGATGACTTCAGCCCGGATGAGCAGACGCCGAAGGCGCCCCTGTACTACGACTACACCCTGAATGACGCAGGCCGCTTTCACTCGCAGGACATGTGGGAAAACGACCACTTCAGCCATGCCTCCTCCGATGGCACCAGCTTTGCTGACCGAATGAGCCGCTTCTACTTCGACTCCGGGTACATCGGAGAGAACATCGCAGCAGGCTACGGGTCATCGATGTCTGCGGTCGTTCATGGATGGATGTGCTCCGATGGTCACCGCGCGAACATCATGAACGGTGACTACAACGAGCTCGGAACTGGTGTCGTCGCTGCCTACTACACCCAAGACTTTGGGGCAGGCCTTGTCGAGACCACCAGTCGCATCGCCATGGGTAATCACAGCCCAGAGGCCCCAATGGGTGTCGTCGACTTCACGGTCGACTACCAAGGCGACGAGGATGATAGCGTCGAGGTCGTTCTCGATGGCGAGCCAACCGAGATGTTCCTGACCTATGGCACGGAGGCGAACGGCATCTTCACCGTGACCGTGATGCTCGACGAAGGACCTGGCTGCCATGAGTACTACTTTCAGTGGACCCGAGAGGGTGTGACGGAGACCTTTCCCGAAGACGGTAGCTACCTCTTCGGCGCCGATTGTGACGAGCCAGAGATGTGGATCAACGAGCAACTCTCCGTGGGAGATGCCGAGGTAGACCCCTGGGCTGAAGATGACGACAAGATCTCCGCATGCGCCCACGCTCCTGCTGCCCGACCGGGTCATGGACTCACAGGAATCTTAGGCCTGCTCTGCGGTCTAATTTGGGTACGTCGGCAGACACCCACGAGGCCGACACACCGGTTACAGTGAGTTCGTCCCCCCCGCTGGAATCCCCATGACTCGACTGCTGTTCCTCCTTGCTGGCTGCCTCTTCATCTCACCTGCTGTGCAGGCAAAAGACCTCCGCGGTCGGTTTGGCGCAGGCTTCAACCAACAATTTGGACACGTGTCGGCGTTTTCTGTTCGGTATGCGCTGCCGACAAACTCTCACGCAGTGAACATCCAGCTCGAGGGAAACTTCGGACTGGACACCGCGACGGATACGGACGGTCGAAACGTCTTCTCGGGGGGACGAATCCTCTATGGCTTCGTGGCAGAGGACAACATGACACTGTTCGGAGCTGGTGGAATCGGCATCCTGACTCAGTCCGATGAAAACACCGTACGTATACAGCCGGCAATGGGCGCGGACTTCTTCCTCTTCGGGTTGGACAACCTGGGCTTCACCGTCGAGTGGGGCCTCAACCTGGACACAGGCGGCAGCCCGGGTCTTGAGACCGCCGCTGCAATGGGCGCTGGCGTTCACTACTGGTTCTGATGCTTCAGCGGCTCGCTATCCTCCTTCTGTGGGCCGTGACATGGCTCGGACCAGCCCGCGCAGCGTCGTTTGATCCGAGGCTCGATTGGCGTACGCTCGAGACGCCGCACTTCAACATCACCTTCCACCAAGGCGAAGCCGCCCTTGCTGAAGAGGTGGCAGGCATTGCTGAGGCCGTCTTCGACAAAATGACGGCAGAGTTCGACTACGCGCCAAAGCGGCCGACCGAGCTGGTCCTGATTGATCCGACCGACCTTGCGAACGGCTACGCAACGCCACTGCCAGTCAACACCATCGTGATCTTCGTGACCGCACCGAACGAGAGCTCTGTACTCTCCAAGTACGCCGACTGGAACGACGCCATCCTCACCCACGAGTTCACCCACACGATCCATCTCGACACCATCGAAGGCCTCCCCAAGCTTCTGAGGCTGGCGCTCGGCCGAGTGGTGAATGTTCACAGGGTGTCGCCAGGGTGGATGATTGAGGGCCTCGCGACCCTTCAGGAGACTCGACACACCACTGGTGGGCGGGGCCGGTCCAGCATGGCCGACATGGTCAAACGAATGGCCGTGCTCGAGGATGAATTCCCACCGCTGGGCAACATGGATGGCTTCCAAGTCGACCCACCATCCGGCAATCTGCGCTACCTCTTCGGCCAAGACTTCCAGCAGTACATCGCAGACAGCGTTGGCGAAAAAGTCTGGACCAAGTGGCTGCACGCCTATGGCGGAGGGATTCCCTACTGGCTTCCGAGTCGGCGCGTGTTTGGGAAGCGGCTGGTGCCCTTGTACAAGGACTGGCGGGCATACACCCAAGAGAAGTATCGCGCGCAAGCTGAGACCATCCGGAGCCAGGGTGAGACAGCCACACGCCGGATCAGCGACGGGTCAGCATCCTGTATGGGGCCAACCTGGGCACCCGATGGTCAGCAACTCGTCTACGCCTGTGCCCACCCCGTCGACGGACCAGCCATCTGGATTCGCACTGGCGATAAGACCAAGCGCGCAGTCAAAGGGGCTTTCGCGCAGGACTTCACCTGGCGCTCAGACAGCAAAGCCTTCTTCTATTCAGCGACGCACACTGTTGACCGCTTCAACCTCTACGACGACGTGTACTACCACAAGGTCGGGAAGCGGTACTCCGAGCTCGTGACCCGAGGCCTCAGGGTCCGACAGCCGACGCTCTCACCCGACGGTGAGACGATGGTGATGGTCAAGAACAAGGTGCAGCAGAACCAGCTGAGCCGCCTGACGGTCGACAAGCGACTGGACGTCTTCACAACGTTCGAAGACCACGCACAGCTGGCCAACCCCGAGTTCTCACCCGACGGCCGCCATCTCGCTGTGAGCGTGTGGGCCAATGGAGTGCGTGACATCTGGGTCTACACGGCTGACGGCACCCCATTCAGAAGGGTGACGGCCGACGCAGCACACGACATGGACCCCACATGGTCCGCAGACGGACGCTGGCTGTACTGGTCATCCGATCGAACCGGTGTGTTCAACATCTACGCTGTGAACCTGGAGAGTGAGTCCGTCTACCAGATCACAAACATGGTCGGCGGTGCATTCCATCCAGCGCCTCACCCCGACGGCACACGACTGGTGTTCGAGTCGTTTTCAAACAACGGGCCCGATATCGTCGAGATCCCCCTGGGGATGAACCACTGGCGAGCTCAGGGACGGCTCGTCGCACCGCTGGTCCATACCGGCCCGCTGGCTTCCACTCAAGCCCTGGAGCGCGCGGCTGCACCACCACCACCGACTGCACCCCGCGCAGAGCAAGAGGCCAGCCGTCGCGAGCCGAAGATGCCTGGGGGTCTCGCGCGCAAGATGCCCATCGGTCACACACCGGGACTGCACGGCTACGGCTCCCCCTTCCAAGCCTTCAATCGTCTTCCCGTGTTCGAGAACCCCTGGCTGGATGCACCCGAGACCGCTGCCGATGTAGAGCACGCTGAGATCGAATCCGAAGCCGATGAGGATACCGAAGAAGACTTCCCATTCAGCTACCCAGTCCGACGCTACAACCCGACGGGCACGTTGTTTCCGCCCCGATACCTGATGCCCGGTGCCACCCTCGCGTACGGCGATACGCTGATGGCAATGGTGAGCACGTCGAGTTGGGACACACTCATGCAGTGGTTCTACGGTGGCTTCCTCTCGTACCGTAGCGACAACGACTACATCGGCTGGGGTGTCACCGCGGCCTACAACAAGCTCATTCCAGTCTTCACGGCTGGTGCCTACAGCTACACCGTTCGCTACGGCAATGTCTTCGTCGAGAACCCTCCACCCGTTGATGGCGGCTCGTGGACGCGATCGATCACTGAGACGCCGGACAATTACTTCGACAAGCGAACGGTGGGCTACCTCAACATGGCCATGCCACTCAACGACCAGGCCGTGGCCTACCTTCGCTGGCAAGGGACCCAACGTGAACCTCTGACCCCACTCTCGGAGATCGACGAACTGGGGTCTCCCGTGTACCGCCAAGGCATCCCACTCCGCGGCTTCATGTCGTCCATCGGTGGTGGCTGGGGCAAAGGTCGAGGGTCGGCGTATGGTCGCGCCATCTCGATCGAGAAGGGCACCTACTACAGCGTGAGCGGCAAGCTGACCTCGAAGCATCTGGGCAGCTACACCCTCGATGAGACCGATCAACGCACCCCGTTCTCACAGTTTCAGTTCGGCGGCACCTACCGCCGCTTCACGTCGGTCCCGTGGTTGGATGATCACGTCATATCCACCAGCATCTCGGGTGGCGGAACCGTGGGTGACAGGACCAGGTTCGGATCGTATCGGCTGGGTGGAAACTTCGGCATCGGTGGCCTGTACACGCTCCCCGAGGAATACCGCCCCCTTCGTGGCTTCTTCCCAGGCACTGTCTATGGAGACTGGTACTACCTCGGCAGCGTCGAATACCGGATGCCCTTGTGGTGGATTGACCGCGGTCTTGGAACCATTCCATTCTTTGCCCGCTACTTCTCACTGGCCGCATTCTTTGACGCGGGCAATGCCTTCAACGAGCTCCCCAGCGGAAGCCAAGAAGAGCAGGAGCCCATCCTCAGCCAAACGCTGATGGGGAGCGGACTCGAGCTTCGTGGTTCCGCCATCATTGGCTACGGGGTCTCGCTCAACATGCGCCTTGGCTACGGCTTCGCTGTCCGAGGGCCCGGCATCCCACTGGGCTCCGCTGATGGAATCTACCTCCGCTTTGACACGGGCTTCTGATGACGGGAATCTGGACGATCGTTGGGGTGGCGCTGGCCATGGGGCCCGCTGAGCAGCTGGCCGAAGCGCAGGCTGCGCTGGACCGTGGCGAGCCTCAGGCCGCAGAGTCTCTGCTGATTGATGAGCCTCCCGCCCCGTGGGTGGGCCACCATGCGGCCCTGAGCGGAGCCATCGCCTTGGAGACCATGCGTGGTCCAGATGCTGTACAGCAACTTCAAGCGGCGCTTGATGACCCAAACGTCTTGCCGCCCCTCCGAGATGTGACGGAGCTCCGGTTGGCGAAGGCACTGATCCAGATCGAAGACTACAGCGGGGCGAACACCGTCCTCAGTCGGCTACTGCGCCCCAGCCTGGCCAAAGCGGGTGCCCTGCCTCTACCCATGGGGGTTGATCCGGGCGAGGTGCGATGGCTTCTGGCCGAGGCCAAGCAGGCCATGGCGGATGCACCAGGGACCCGCAAGACCCTTCAAGCACTGTGGACGCACAACCCAACAAGCCTTCACTCCGCCAAGGCTCGCGAGCGTCTCGCTGAGATGGGCTACCCCGTTGACCCGAACACCGAGAGCGGCCAGACGCTGTGGGTGAAGCGTATGAGTACGCTCGATCGGCTGTATCTCACCAAACGATCGCTCACACTCAGGGAGCAGCTTCCAAAGACCCATCCGAAGATGCGTGCTGCTGCCCATGCGGAGGCCGTCTTTCGAGCCAAAGATTATGGGCGTGCATCCGCGCTTCTTGAGGCTTTACCGGCCCTCACTGACGAGCAGCGCGTGCTGCTGGCGCTGGCTCGGATTCGGTCAGGAGACCCCGAGGGCTCGATGGCCGCCTACACCGCGCTCTCGAAGCGAGAAGGCAAACGAGCCGAGACCGCCCGCTTCAAGCTCGGCTACATCGCCTGGGATCGTGGTCACTTTGAGGACGCCATACGCAGACTCGACCTCTACTTGAAGCAACACCCCTCCGGAAAACATGCGGACTCAGCCTTGTGGTTCAAGGCGCTGGCACAGCTCCGGCTCGGGGAGACGCGTTCCGCAAACCGTAGCTTTGCGATGCTGGAGAACAGCTGGCCGACCTCAAGCCTTCGTCCAGGCGCAGCGTACTGGAGTGCGATGACCAGTCCTGAAGACACCACACGAATCGCTGGACTCGAGCGCGTGAGACGGACTTGGCCAACGACTGGCTATGCATGGTTTGCCACTGAAGCGCTCGGTGTAGCGATGAGGGGCACGTCGAGCGGAGCAACAGGGGCGCAAACACCCGAGATAGATTCTCCGCACTGGACCATCGGACAGGGCTTGTCCAAGGCCGGCCTGCAAGCTTGGTCACTGGCTCACTTCACCCGAATTGCATCCCAGGCCCACCAGCTGGACAAAGACGCAAGGGTGGGGCTTGCTGGGGCCTTGATTGAGGCAGGTGCGTTCAAGTCTGCCAAGCAACTGGTCAAGCGCTGGTGTGGCAAGCCCTCAGACAAGCGCGCAGACTCGCTGTCTCGAGCCTGCTGGCCCAAACCCAGCGCCCGCACGGTACAGCCCCTCGCTCAGCAGGCTGGGCTTCCAGGCCATCTCCCCTTCGCCATCATGACGGCGGAGAGCGCGCTCGACCCCGCAGTCACCTCGCCGGCGGGCGCCCGCGGCCTCATGCAACTCATGCCGGAGTTGGCTGAGAAACTCCATCCCGATGTCTTCCCGAACAGCCCCTACCACCCTGACCGGCTCTACGCGCCTGCCTACAACGCCACGCTCGGCACCACAGAGCTCACACGCCTGGCCGAACAGTTCAGCGAGGCCGGCATGGAGAACCCGCTGCCGCTCGTCATCGCCGGCTACAACGGTGGCCCCGAAGCCGTCGGTCGTTGGCTCAACCAGTGGACACCAGATGATGAGGCAAGCGAGCTCTGGGGTGACCCCGCACGGGTCGACCTCTGGTCAGAGTTCATCGGCTACAGCGAGACCCGAAAGTACGTCCGAAGGGTGCTGGGATTCCTGCAAACCTATCGGTTGGTCTATGGCGACCAGGACGCCCCATCGACCGATAGCGTCAACGGCTCACCCGGCGAAGAGTAGAGCGCCTCAACGACCAAGCGGTCTGAGCCGAGCAGCGGACCAGCCCAATCGACAACGCTGGGACCGCGAGCACCTACAGCTTGCGTCAGCATGGCGAGCTTCGGCGGTGAGAACCAAATCGACTGAACCCGAAACCGTCCAGGCTTCGCACCAGCCAACTCAGCGGCTCTATCGACCCCCTCGCGCAACCCTCCGAGCTGGTCCACGAGCCCATGCTCGAGTGCCTGAGCGCCTGTCCAGACCCTGCCCTGAGCCACTGGCTCGATCGCCTCTGGGCTCATACCGCGTCCCCGGGCGACTACGTCGATGAAGCGCGTGTAGACCCGCTGGAGGCTTTCTCTGAAGCGGCGTCGCTGGTCTTCAGAGAAGCGGGCGTCCGGCGTCATCATTCCAGGGTCCTTACCTGGCCCCATCCAGGTCGTCTGAATGCCGAAGCGCGACAACGCTGGCCCGAGGACAACCTTTCCCCCAACGACACCAATCGATCCCGTCACGGTGGCCGGATGAGCCCATATCTCCCGAGCCACAGCGGATATGTAGTACCCCCCGCTGGCCGCGACATTGCCCATCACAGCAAGCACGGGTTTCACCTCACTGAGCGCCTCGACCCGCCGGGCGATGAGATCGCTCGCGAGTGCACTTCCACCAGGGCTGTTCACGGCCAACACCACTGCATCGACCGCATCCTGATCAAGCAGACGGTCCAACGCAGGAACGACGTCGTCGGATGCAATCATGGGGCCACTGCGGGGGAGCTGTCCTCGACGTTCGACGACTGGACCGTTCAGGTGAAGTACCGCGACGGTCTTCCGGCGGCGCCTGGGCCACGGCAACCTCGAGAGGAGCCGCATGCGACCTGCATAGGTTTCAAATGCAACCTTCTTGGGCTCCTTGCCGAGCTGCTCCTCCCACCTGTCCCAGTCTTCATCCTCGTACGCTACGGCATCGATGAGCCCAGCAGCCTGCGCATCATCTGCAGAGAGTGGTGAAGCATTCAGGGCATCCTCAACGACCGATATACCAATGTCTCGTGCAGAAGAGACCGCGTCCAGCCATTGTCTGTAGATGTCAGACAACAAATGGCTCATTGCGGAGCGATTCTCAACAGTGGGGAGCGAGCGGGTATAGGCCTCCCCGAAGCTCTTGTAGGCTCCGGCACTCTCAAGGTCCACACTGATGCCAACGTCTTCCAGACCTTGCCCGTAAAAGCGAACTGGACGCGCAACACCGGAGAGGAAGACCTCGCCCGCGGGACACATCGAGATGCGCGAGGCCGCAGAGGCAAGCAACAGCGTCCCATCGCTCATTGAATTGAGGTGGACTTCGACCATGGTGCCAGACGCCTTCACGGCCAAGAGCCGCTCATGCAGGGCATAGACCTGAGCGAGACCGAGTGGAAGCGAGCGGACCTCGATGCGTAGCCCACCGACTCGGCCGTCAGCCTCAAGGGCCTCGAGTCCCGCCATGATTCGCGTGAATCCTTTGGCATCAAGTGGCTTCCGGCCGGAACCAATTGTCCAGACGAGCACGGTGTGTTTCCGACGCGTAAGCCATGAACGAAGCGTCACAAGAATGCGAACTGGGCTGGTCAGGAGTGTCAGTATGAGCAACACGGGGATACGGATCACGTGGCCTCCAGGCCCTTCCCTTAAGCCATCATGCGGTCGATAGCCGCAACGAGGAAATCGTGTCTGATTTGCTGACCCCTCATGAGTTGTCGATGTTCCAGAACGCCCCCGAGGACGAACTGGTAGACCTTGCCATCGACCTCGACGTTCCCGTCCCAGCGGAGATTGATCTGGGAGGATTGTTGGACGCAGTGGTGAGGAACCTTGCGGATCTGGCGCAGCGTGAAGGTCTACCCTTCTCGCACTACGACGTGGACGACTTGGATGCCCTCGCTGAATTCGAACTGCGCGCCATCGCTGAACTCAACGGCGTCGATGTACACACCGACAGAGCGAGACAGATTCAAGGTCTCCTCAAGACCGGTAAGAAAGTCTACAAAGCCTACCGGAAGACCCGACCCAAGTCGCAGATCCCCATGTACCTGCCAATGCTTCTATCGGCACTGGCACGGTATTTGGTTGCTCAAAAGTCTTGAACCGGGACGAAATCCACCAAACCCGATATGCTTAAACGCCACACGGAGACACAGATGGCCACCAAGACATGCCCAAGCTGTGGAGAAGAAGTCCCGGTTGCCGCAGCACGCTGCAAATCCTGCTTCTATGACTTCAACGAAGAGCCTGTACAGAACAAGAGTGGAATGATGGGACTGCTGGTCCTCTTCGCTGCCATGGCCATGGTCGGGATGGGCGTGTTCTGGTATCTCCACACCCAAGTTGCGGCAGAGCGGGTCGTCGTGGATGAAGAGACTCAGTCCATCATCATCACGCGCAAGTCTGCGGCGAAGGTCGAGGCCAATCGGATCCCCTTCAATGAGGTCACTCGTGTCGAGTATGTCCTCGGCGGAGACACAGCACTTTATGAAATCGTCGCCGTCGGAGTTGATGGTGAGCGCTACGTGGTCCAGGCATCAGACGACTCACCGCTCGATGGACGGGCAGAGCACGTCGCACGCACCATGGACAAGCCCTTCGAGCGGGTAAAGAACGTCAAAACCTTCGCGGACTAAGCCGATGCTGCCTCTGGGCTCCCCAGACCTGGCCATTGACCTCGGCACATCCAACACCATCGTAGTGGTACGTGGCCGTGGCATCGTTGTTGACGAGCCCTCAGTGGTCGCAGTTGAACGCATGGGCGGTGCTCAGCGTGTCGTCGCCATTGGGCATGAGGCTCATCAGATGATCGGGAGGACACCCGAGAACATCGAAGCCATTCATCCGATCCAGGACGGCGTCATCGTTGACTTCGACCTCGTCGAGGCTCTTCTCAGGCGCTGTATCGAGCTCGCCCTGGGCTCCCGCCCCTTCGTGAAGCCCCGAATCGTTGTCTGCATTCCAAACAGGCTCCAGGACGTAGAGCGGCGCGCGATTCAAGATGCTGCACGCACCCTCGGCGCCAAGGAAGTGTTCTTGGTGGGTAAGCCCATTGCAGCTGCGATTGGCGCACAGATGCCCATCGACCGTCCACTCGGAAACATGGTGATCGACGTTGGTGGCGGAACAACAGAGGTCGGCATCATCAGTCTCGGGGGAGTGGTGGTTACCCGCTCTGCCCAGGTTGGCGGGAATCACTTCGACACCGCAATCACAGAGTGGATCAAGAGCAGGCACAACGTCTTGGTGGGTCGCCGAACGTCCGAGGACACGAAGCTACAGGTCGGTAGCGCGATACAGCGAGACCAGGCAAAGCGTGCCCAAGTGACGGGTAGAGACCTAAGCTCCGGTATCCCCAAAGAGGTTGAAGTCAGCAGTGACGACATCTCTGACGCCATCCATTCATGCCTTGAGAAGGTTGTCGAGTGTCTCCGAGAGACCCTCAAAGAAAGTCCGCCAGAGCTCGCAGCTGACATCACAGAGCAAGGGCTGGTCCTGTGCGGTGGCTCAGCCTTACTTCCCGGTCTCGATCGATACCTACGAGATAGAACGGGACTCCCAATTGTCGTCTCAGAGGACCCCAGGCGGAGTGCCGCCATCGGTGCCGGTCTTCTTCTTGACGACCCGGCAACGCTCAGTCGCGTGGCGTACTGAGTCACTCAACGCATGAGTGCTGACACCACGCCGCTCGCAGCCCGGATGCGCCCGGTGGACCTTGACGAGGTCGTCGGCCAGTCCCACTTACTGGGTGAAGATGCAGCCTTTCGACAAGCCCTCAACCAAGGCCAGTTGTCGAGTCTTCTACTCTGGGGGCCTCCTGGCTGCGGAAAGACAACAATCGCGCGCCTTCTCGCTGAACACGCCGGTCTCAAGTTCATACAACTGTCCGCGGTCATGGACGGAATCAAAGAATTGAGGCAAGTCCTCTCTCGGGTTCGTGACATCCAGACACTCGAGCGACGCGGAAGCCTGCTCTTCGTCGACGAGATCCACCGCTGGAACAAGGCCCAACAAGACGCCCTTCTCCCTCATGTGGAGGAAGGGACCGTCGTCTTGGTCGGTGCAACCACCGAGAACCCTGGCTTCCAAATCATCCCGGCCCTACGTTCACGCTGCTGGCTGCTGACCCTGGAACCCCTGGAAGTAGACGACCTGTTGGAGCTCCTTGAGCGCGCCCTCAATGACAAAAAGCGAGGGATTGCATCGAGAGGCCTGACCTTTCCCTCCGCGGCCCTCAAGGCCATCGCTGGGGCCTCATCGGGTGACGGTCGACGTGCCCTGGCCGTCCTTGAGAGAATCGCAGCCAGCATGCCGGACGATACAAGCACCACCCTCGACGAGGTGACGGCAGCGCTGGGGCGACCCGACCTTATGCACGACCGCGATGGTGACAGCCACTACGACATCGCGAGTGCCCTCATCAAGAGTCTCAGGGGTTCAGATCCCAATGCCAGCCTCTACTGGGCCGCCCGCCTCATCGAGGGTGGGGAAGACCCCATGTTTATCGCACGCCGATTGGTCATCTTTGCATCCGAAGACATCGGCAATGCTGACCCTCGGGCCCTCACCGTCGCCGTCACAGGTATGGATGCTGTCCACAAAATCGGCATGCCCGAGGCCCGCATTACACTGGGTCAAGTGGTCACCTACTTGGCCGCGGCACCGAAATCGAACGCAGCCTACAAAGCCATGGATGCGGCCATCGCGACCGTCCGAAAAACTGGCCCGCTGGCCGTACCCAACCACCTTCGAAACGCGCCCACAAAGGTCGCCAAATCGATGGGTCATGGGCAGGGATACAAATACCCCCACGACTTTCCTGACCACATCGTGGAGCAGCAGTATCTACCCGTCGAGCTGCCAGATGCGACGTTCTATTCACCCACCAGCCAGGGCACCGAGAAGACCATTGGTGAGCGACTTCGGTGGTGGAAAGCACGGCTCAAAGACAGACAATAGGCCAGTAAAAAGGCCAAACACAAACACAAAAACCCCCGACTGGCAGATGCCAATCGGGGGCTTGTAAAGGGCGGACAGCGATAACCTACTCTCCCACAGGGTGACCCCTGCAGTACCATCGGCGTCATAGAGCTTAACTTCCGTGTTCGGAATGGGAACGGGTGGGACCTCCTGACTATCTTCACTGCCCAAAACGTATTGTTCATTCGATGATGAACAAAAGGGTACGCACATGAATGTGGTCGACGCAATATCTCTTCCGGATTTATGTCCTAGTGGAAAACGAACGGGCAATTAGTACCGGTTAGCTGAACGCATTGCTGCGCTTACACACCCGGCCTATCAACCTTGTAGTCTTCAAGGGCCCTTCAGGGAGAACTAATCTTGAGGGGGGCTTCCCACTTAGATGCTTTCAGCGGTTATCCCTTCCGTACGTAGCTACCCAACAATGCCACTGGCGTGACAATTGGAACACCATAGGTACGTCCATCCCGGTCCTCTCGTACTAA
>Ga0115012_10000861_pt1 | contig 17262 bp, 10 predicted proteins | sample TroAtlMetagenome_FD_88706 | JGI IMG/M metagenome (GOLD analysis project Ga0115012, IMG submission 88706) | Marine eukaryotic phytoplankton communities from Atlantic Ocean - Tropical Atlantic ANT10 Metagenome | ecosystem: Environmental > Aquatic > Marine > Oceanic | place: Tropical Atlantic...
AACCCTTATCGCTTCTGGTGGAGATTGCCCCTACTCGACTTCTTCCCAGTGCTCGAAGAAGTCAACGCGGTGTCGGTCTGTGCTCGCTCGGCGAGCCCGAGGTCGCGCCCACTCACGGAGCTGTTTGATGTGGTCGTCCATGGTGACCGACAGCGGTACAGTGTCTCGCGCAGATTCAACAAGGTCCTCAAAGGCCAACTCTCGGTCCTCAGAGAACGCTTGGAACATCGCAGAGACAACCACCTGCTCAAGCTCAGCGCCCGAGAAGCGATCCGTCTCCTCGGCCACTTGGGTGAGGTCGAACAAGTGTGGATCCCGCTCGCGAATACGCAGGTGAATCTCCAAGATCTGAAGCCGCTCGTGCACATCAGGCAGGTCGACAAAGAAGATGTCGTCGAATCGGCCCTTCCGCATCAGCTCCGGCGGGAGCTGTCGGACGTCATTTGCCGTGGCGACGACGAACACCGGGGCCTCCTTCTCTTGCATCCACGTCAGGAAGTTTCCGAAGGCCTGACCACCGCCGAGCTCTGCCATACTCATGAAGCCTTTCTCGAGCTCATCAATCCAGAGCACCACAGGAGCAAGTCCCTCTGCGACTCGGATGGTGGCACGAAGGCTCTCGTCCTCGGTCTTTGCGCTGGAGAAGACAGCTGCAACATCGAGCCGGAGCAGCGGCATCCGCCACATGTCGGCCACGGCCTTTGCCATGAGGGACTTTCCACAACCCTGAACGCCGAGTAGGAACAGGCCCTTGGGCTGAGGGAGCCCGAACTGCCGCGCTTCATCGGTAAAGCCTCGGCCGCGGGCCTCGAGCCAACCCTTCAGGGCATCCAGACCACCCACCTGATTGACACTTCCACCGGCTTCCCAGAACTCAAGGTATCGGCTCCGGCGAATCGCCTGTCGCTTCTCTTCGACCAATGCGCTGAGGTCTGACTCGGCAAAGCCGTCGCCCACCATCATGATTCGAGCGAGCAAGCGCTTGATCTCTCGCTCAGTCAGACCCAAGCAGCCATCAACGAAGCGCCAGAAGCGGTCGGTGGGTACCTCGATGGCCTGAGCCTTGAGCAGTGCCGCGAGCAGCTTGGCCACGTCGTCCCGGCCAGGAAGCGGGATGTCGATGACCGTGACCTCTTTCTCGAGCTCCTCAGGCACCCGGGCCTCACATCCCACCAAGAAGCAGGTCTGCTGCTTGGGGCCTAGGGTATTGGACAGGTCTCGCAGGTGGCGTCGCACCGTTGGATCGGTCCACCATGCCGCGGCATCGTGCACGACAAGGAAGGCGGGTCCGCTGACTTCAGAGAAGGAGCGCGCAGCAGCAGCAATGGCCGTCGTGTCAACGATTGCCCCGTCAGGACCCACAAGCCCCGTCGTCGCTCGCCACCGGTAGACGGGACGGTCCTCATCTGCAGCGAGACGGTCAATGCCCCGCGCGACCCGCTGCTCCTCATGACTGACCAGCTGCAGCATGGGGTACCGGGCCCTGACCAGCGTCAGGATTCTGTCCATCACGTCTCGCACCTACACAGGCTACCACCGTTTGGGGCTGCAGGTGGAGGCGTCCCGATCCGGTATCCTCTATGACGATGGACTCTCGACTCGACAGCGCTGCACCCTTGACCCTGGGACTCGCACTCATTGCATTGATGGTTGCACCAGTACTGGGCGACTGGACCACCTCGGCCCTCGGGCTTGGATGTGACACAGCACCGACCGACATGTGGTCTCTGTGGTCATGGTCGACCCCATCGGGTGGCTCTACACACATGGGTTTTCCAGGGCCCGTGACCTCCGCGAGTCTGAGCTCACCCAGCGCGCTGGCCCTCTTCGCTGTCCTGATGACCGCACTCGGACCCGTGGCCAGCTGGAATACCGCCGTCCTGTTGTCGATGCTTGTCCTGCTGGTTGGAACGATCGATCTCAGCCGGCGCATTCTGCCAAACGCCTCGTCAATCGCGCGATGCACGCTGGTCATCTCTGTGGTCGGAACAGCCGCCTGGAGCCCCCTCATGAGACACGTGGGCGTCTCCGTTCTACCGATGACGGCACTCCCATTGGCGCTGAGTCTACTGGACAGGTGGATACAGCCTGACGCACCGAGACGGTGGGGAGTGTGCGCAGCCCTGGCAGTCACCGTAGCCATGCTTGGCCACTGGGCGACCACGGTCTTCGCGATGGCCATCATGATTCCGATGGTGGTCATACAGTGTAGATCCCTGGAGGGACGGCAAGTGTGGCGAAGGGCTTCCGCCGCGCTGCTACCTGGTGTGATCCTTGGTGTGATCCACATCGGTACACAAGCCGAGGCTGGCGCCGGACTCGAGGTCAACGCTGCACTGATCGGGCCAGCCTGGATCAGTCAGATGGAAGGAGCGCTGGCCCTTCCCGCGACCGCTGCAGCCGCCCTCCCGGGACTGGGGATTCTCCTCCTCGCCTTGGCCGGTGTGGCTGCACGTCCTCTGCAGACTGCTGGCTGGCTGCTCGTGAGCGCCTGGGGAATCCTCTTGGCTGCCGGACTCAGTCCCGATGGGCTGGACACCTGGTCACCCGCCCACCAACTCTCTGACAGGATTCCCCACCTGAGTCATCTGGGGTCGTGGTGGGCGATCGCACCACTCGTCGCACTCCCGATGGGCCTGTCCGCCATGGTCGGCGTCGATATCTTGCATCGCGTGAGACGGGACCGACTCGCCATGGGTGTTCTCGTCATGGCGGTGGTGGACCAAGGGCTGCCGGCTTTCACCACGACCACACCACAGTCTTTCGTTCACAAACCGCCGATGGGTGTCATGACGGCGCTATCCAACCTCGCACCCGGCGCGGTCCTACAGCTGCCTGTGCATGGTGCCAATCAGTGCCAGACGGCATCGATGCACCGCCTCTGGCAGCGGGTTCATGATCGCCCGGTATCGACGGCCAAGCCGGACGGTGAGGACGGCGTCATGTCCCTGAGCTACATCGCACGGCTGGCACAAGATGACACCATGCTGAGTCGACCGGCCAGCAAGGACAGCCCAATCGATCCCGATACCTACCGGTGTGCACAGGCCGATCTAAAACAGCTGGTCGATCTGGGCTTCGCTGCGGTACTGCTCGATCACCAGGCCGACGCACCCGAACAGCTCGGCCCAACGCTGACCATGCTGCTTGGGTCCCCGCACTACACCGATGACCACGCCACGGTGTGGCCACTCACGGCACCCCAGGAGCCTCCAGATCCCTGCCCACTACCCGGAACGTGAGGGCCCCAGTGGACACCGATCAGACCAGGTCTGAAAACTTGTTCTGGTGATGATGGAACACCGAATATCCGATCACCAGGAAGATCACGGACACGATGATGGTCAGGATGATGGAGTGAGGATGAGGAAACCGGTGGTTCAACATGAGCTCCTGGACCACACCGACGAGGTGCGCCATGGGGTTCAATTGAAGAACCAGCTTGAAGCGCGCCGGGTAAGCACTCGCCGGGTAGAAAATCGGCGTCATGAACATCCCCAAAAGGAGGACGCTCCGCAGCCAGTGCACCGTGTCTCGAAAGAACACATTCATCGTGGCGAGGATCAGCCCCAGCCCCAGCGTGAGGGTGGTCTGCACGAGCACCACCACGGGGACCAGCGCGAGGTGCCAACTCAACCCATGCCCCAGCACGATCGCCGCGCCACACAAAACGGAGAGGCGAATGCCCTGGTTCAGAACCGCGCTGACGATGAGGTGTGCAGGCAGAACAACCGCTGGGAAGTTGAGCTTCTTGATCAGGTGAGCGTGCGCACTGATGCTGGTCGTGGCACCAGTCAGACCCTCAGCAAAGGCCATCCACGTCACCATGCCTGCAAACAAGAACAGAGCGTAGTTGGACCAGCCGCCGGCCGGATGGAATTTCACGCCGATCAGGACATGGAACACGAACGTGTAGGTGCACAGCTCCAGGAGTGGGGTGATGACCGTCCAGAAGAAACCAATGGTGCTACCGGTGTAGCGGTGTCGAAGATCCTTGAGGACGAATGCCCACGTCAGACGGCGTTGCCGCCACAGCTGCCCGACACCTCCCAAGAACTGATCCCCATCGAGCCCGGTGTTGTACACCGTCTCTTCAGGCTCGCTGCGCTCACTCAACATGGGAACAGGGTATCCCGCGCGCCGCTCAGTTGTCGGAGAAGGCTACAATGGCAACACGCCATGCATCGTTTCCCATCAAGCACCCGAACCATTTCCGTCTGTGTAGTCGGCGCGCTGTCCGGGCTCGGCTGCGGTGAGCACAAGATCACGTCGCACAATTCAAAGCCCGAGGCGACGATCACGGACCCCACAACAGACGACCGACTTGTGGAGAACATTCCCTATGTGGTGATGGGCCAAGTCGACGATGATGATGAGGCCGCTGACTCACTCATGACCCACTGGCGCATCGGCACCCGTGATGCGTGTGTCGACGTGGTCCCCAGCGCTGACGGTTCGACACAGTGCGAGCTCACAATGCTGGCCGATGACCATGACGACGGCCAAGTGAAGATCTCACTGACCGTTGTGGACTCGCGCAACGCAAACGCGACGACCCATGTGTTGGCCCAGGCGATTCCCAACCAACCACCAGTCGTTGAGATCATCGAGCCGGCCGATGGTGGTGATGCCCCCATGCGCTACTACGCTGACCAACCCATCGAGCTTGTGGGGCAGGTCGGTGATGCGGAAGATGGTCTGACGGACCTCAGTGTTTCCTGGAAGAGCACCGGTGACGGGGTTCTGCCCCTCGACATTGATGTCGAAGCGGATGGAACCGTGCGCAACACCACATTCCTCTCCCAGGGCAATCAAATGCTCACCTTGACGGCCACAGATCTCGGCGGTCTGACCTCATCGGATCAGGTCTTGATTGCAGTCGTCGGCCCCAATGAGCCGCCCATGTGCACGATCACCATCCCTTCAGAAGCCGCCGTCTTCAATGAAGATGAGTCGGTGACCATCGCTGGGACAGCGAGCGATCCAAACGAGGACGATCTCAGCAGCCTGAGCGCGAGCTGGGAGAGCAATCGAGATGGTGTACTCAACAGTGACGCTCCAGACAGCTCTGGGCTGATGGCCTTTGAGATCTCCGATCTCACCCCGGGCGACCACGTGATCCAGCTGGTTGTCGAGGACGACGGCGAACTGAGTTGCGCAGACACGCTGAGCATTGCCATCCGCGCAAACCCGTATTTTGTCGACACAGGCCCAGACGACGGCACCATCGTCACGGAGGACGATTCAGTCACCATCACGGCACGGGTCGGTGACGTCGAGACTGTCGCGAGTGCGTTGACGGTGGCATGGGAGTCAAGCCTCGACGGCCCCCTCGGCGACACCGAAGCAGACTCCTTGGGCCACGCTGAGCTCACCACCTCGAGCTTGTCGGCGGGTGCGCACCTCATCACCACCACCGTCACGGACACCGATGGCATGAGCGCCGAGGCCACCCAGACACTCATCATCAACCAACGTCCGACGATGCCCAGCGTGTCCCTCGACCCAAGCCCAGCCACCACCGACAACGACTTGCTGGCCACAATTGATGTTGAGAGTATCGACCCAGAGGGAGCTTCAGTCTCATACAGCTTCCAATGGATGGTGGATGGCTCACCCTCACTGGTCTCAACCACCGATCTTTTGCCAAGCTCAGCGACGAGGAAGGGCCAGGAATGGACCATCCTGATCACGCCCAGTGACGGCGAGACGGACGGGACAAGCGGGGAGGCCAGCCTGACGATTCAGAACACGCCACCAACGATCAGCAGCGTCACCATCAGCCCCACCGAGCCGCTGAGCACTGACGACCTCAGTTGCTCTTCGACGGGCATTGCCGACCTCGATGGAGACGATGTAAGCCTCACGACCGCATGGACCGTCGACGGTGTTGCGGTGACCACCTCAGCAGACACACTGCCATCCTCAGAGCACAGCCCAGGGACGGTGATCGGCTGCACCGTCACCCCATCGGATGACGAGGCGGATGGTGACCCTGTGAGTGCTCCGACGGTGCGAGTGAATCTACCACCCGTGATCCACGCCGTTGTCGTGAGTCCCCCGAGTCCGACAGTGCATGACACCCTCAGCTGCGAGACTGGGTTGATCAGTGATGGCGATGGTGACCCTGTGAGTCATGCATTCCAGTGGGTCATCAACGGTGTGGACGTCGGAGCGTCCGATGCGAGCCTGGACTCCGGCTGGTTTGCACGCGGTGACGTTGTCCAGTGTCGTGTGACGCCGAGCGATGGACGGGAAGATGGGGTCCCGCTGACTTCAGCCACCGTCACCATTCAGAACGCACCGCCGGAGATCACAAGTCTCACCGTCAGCCCGACAACTGCCACAACCGACACCGTCCTCACGGCATCGGTCTCTGGGACTGATGGGGACCTCGATCCGCTCTCGTATACATTCACCTGGATCGTCAACGGTGAGCCCATCGAAGGCAGTGCCGACACCCTCGATGGCGGCCTTCACTTCGACAAGGGCGACGAGGTCGGACTGAGTGTCGTGGCCTCTGACGGCCTGGACAGCGGCCCGGCCGTTGTCGCCGACACCATCTTGGTCGACAACTCGCCACCCTCCTCACCCACCGTATCCATCACCCCATCGTCGCCCGCTGCGGGTGTCGACAGTCTGGTCTGCACAATGGACGACCCAGGCAGCGATCCGGACCTCGATCCGATCGCCCACACCATCGTATGGACCCGAGACGGAGAGGTGTTCGGCGCAACGACAGATACGCACACCGAGGGCGACACGATTCCGGGTCATGTGACCTGGGCCGATGAGGAGTGGACCTGCACCATCACACCCAGCGACGGCTCTGAGGATGGAGAGTCAGGACAAGACACTGTGATTCCGGAGTGGCGATTCAGCGGATGGGGCGACGATCCTTTCCCCGTGGTGGACGGAGACGCCCACCTCGTGGGAACGACGTCGCAGGCACAGGCCGGTCTCTCGACAGCCGTGGCAGGCGATGTCGACGGAGACGGCATGCTCGACATCCTTGTTGGAGCACCACAGGATGACTCTGGTCACACCAATGCGGGACGTGCCTATCTCGCACTCTCGAGCCACTTCATCGGGAGCGATACCGCCTTACTGAGCGACACCTTCAGAATCATCGAGGGTACGTCAGAGACCGATAGAGTCGGCAGTACCGTCGCCGGAGGGGTGGACCTCGGCGGGGACTCCACTCCGGATATTCTGGTCGGCGCCTACGGTGCAGACATAATCGAACCTGACGATGGTGCTGTGGGCGTGTTCTGGGACGCAGGGTCAGACTCTCCATCACCCCTCACACTCGACGACGCGGACGTCCTGCTTCATGGGGCCACGGACCGCGAGCTCGCTGGAAGCGCCTTGGCCGTGGTGAACGACATGGACGGTGACATGTTCCCCGAGATCCTGGTGGGAGCCCCCCACAACGACTCAGGAGGCAGTCGCTCGGGGACCGCCTACCTCGTGCTTGGCTCAGCAATGACGACCGGCGGAATCATCGACCTCGGTGACCACCCCATGTTTTACGGTGAGTCTGGTATCGACTTTGCAGGCACGGCCGTTCAGAGCGCTGGAGACGTCGATACTGACGGCATCCCCGACCTGATGATCTCCGCCCCCTACAACGAAACAAGCGGTACAAGGGCTGGACGGGTCTACATTGTCTACGGGATCGATGCGATCACCTACTCTACCCTGACACTCGGGGACGCGGACATCCGCATCCACGGACAGGCAGCCTACGACCAAGCTGGCATTGGCCTCTCTGGAGGACACGACATCGATGGTGACGGAAGTCCGGAGATCTTGATCGGTGCGCCCTACCACGATGATCCGGCAGACGATGCAGGTCGTGCATACCTGTTCTGGGGCTCAGGGCTCGCGATCGCTGAGACCCGGGGGGTGGCCGACGCCGACGTCATCTTCAGCGGGACCGAGGCCGGGGGTGAGCTGGGCTACTCTCTCTCTGCCGCCTCCGATGTGGACGGTGACGGACTGCATGATGCCGCCATTGGCGTTCCGGTGGGCACCGGGGACAGTGTGGGAGCTGGCGTCACGCTGCTCTTCTTGGGTGAGTTCCTCTCCGCAGGCGGTGTGTTCTCGTCAGTCGACGCTGACTACAGCTTCACCGGCAGCGGAGGGAATGACCACGCTGGACGGTCGGTCCTCGGGACCGGGGACATCGACGGCGACGGTTTTGGCGATCTGGCGATATCCGAGCCCAACGACACCACCACCTACGGACTCAAGAGCGGCGCAGTACACCTGCTCTTCGCGCCTTAGCCATCAAGCGGTGCAATGGGTGCACACATGGCATCCACGAACGGCATGCTGGGCTCAAGCTCTTCCACCGTCCAGTTCATGGCCTTGGTGATGTCTTTCATGCTCGGAACCATGTTCAGTGGATTCAGCCGCCGTCGAAGATCAAAGACCATGTGAGCATAAGGATGGTTTCGAACCACGTTGGGGCGAACAATCTGCTGCACGGGCAGGAAGATCGGACTCCTTGCCCTGGGAGCAAAACAATCCATGGCGAGTACGAACGGATTTCGACGGGTAATCCGACCGGTCATGACCTCCGCGTAAGCGGGGCGACAGGGAAGGTTGTTGACCATCCCGCCCTCGAGCAGTCGAGTGATTCCTGTCTGACCGTAGAGGGTGTCGAGCAGTCTGCGCATGCGCTCGTCCTCCCGGTAGATGTCGTAGTGTATGAGTCCAGGGATGGCGCTTGAGAACCCCACTGCATCAATGACGTCCGCCTGTCGCGTCGCCTCATCGGCGCCGAAGACGATCTCTCGCAATGCGTCGGGTGTACTCAACATCTCCTTGAAGATTCCAGCGATTCGACCGATTCTGGCCAGTCGCGATCGACGAAAGACCCGACTTGGACCACCAAAGCCATCCATGAAGTGCTCGTAGTAGTCGAGGTCGTGCTTGAGACCATCAACCGTGATGCCAGTGACGACCACCAGCATGGGGAGCTCCAGGTCAGCGATGGTCATGTCTGAGCCATCCGGACGCTTGAAGAGGTGCCCGATAGCTGCACGGAGGTAGAGTCGCAGTGTCGCTGGGAGGCCGTACCGGCTGTCCAGATCGAGGACTCGGAAGACCTTCGCCCACGACAGACTGTCCGCTGCCGCGACCATCGGTGCCAGGTCGAAGACTTCGGTTCGCGCGCGAAACACACCCAGAAGCGCACCCATCGATGTCCCGGCCAACAGACGAGGCTGGAGCCCGTAGCGATTGAGGAGGGTGAATGCCCCTGGATAGCCGTAGCCGGACCCACCGCCACCACCGGCGACGACCACAAGCTGTCGCTCACAGATTTCAGCTTCAAGGCTCCCCGAGTCCAGACTGCCCAGCTCAAGGATGGACTGCCGCTCCGTCCTGGTCGCATCGACCAACTGGGGCAGGGTTCGGGCCGCACCGCGGAGATCGACCTCCCCCTCCAGGTATGGGCGAAGCGCCTCCCCCACCCGCCAACGGTGAGGCGCCAGACGGCCCGATAACTCAACGTCAGAGCCATCCTCTGCACGCACGAGGGTGAGCTTGGCAAAGGACAGCACATAGCGAAGCTGCTGCAGCGTCTGTTGATCGAGGACACTTGGCTGAGCAAGGTTGGCCTTCGCGAGTGCGGCCTCGAGGGTCTCGATGGGTCCGCGAATGTCCAGATGAGTCTCAGCCTCCACCGTTCGCCTCCAAGAGCTCTCGGTCGGGCCAGAGGCCTGCCAACTCTACATCCAGATCCTTACTGCGCACAGCAGTCCAATCCTCAGGAAAGAAGCTGGCGTAGTCGTTGCGCAGAAAGCGCTGCCCAATCAACACGATGGCCCCCACATCCTCGGGGGTGCGGATAACCCGCCCCGCAGCCTGAACGACGCGCGCCATCCCCGGAACTTGGTAGGCGTAGCGAAAGCCGCTGTCGTACCGCTCCTGGTACCAGGCACTCATGAGCTTGCGCTCGAGCCCAACTGCAGGGAGTGCTGGACCAACAATCACAGCGGCGACGAGTCCAGCACCTGGGAGGTCGATGCCTTCCGAAAAGATGCCCCCGAGAACACCCATGAGGACATGATTTTCTCCCCGCTCGAGGGTTCGCAGTACCCGGTCCCGATCCGACTCATCCATCTGACGTTCTTGGAAGATGACGGGGCGTCCCAGAAGACCCATCTCACCCGCCACTTCATCCCTGAGCGCAAAGCTTGAGAAGAACACCGCGATGTTTCCTGGTACCGCAGCGATGGCTGCCTCAACCTGTGCTGCGATGGCCGCCTTGTCGCGAGCACGATGACGGTACTCGGTCGATAGACCGCCCACAACAAGCACACGACGATTCTCTGGCGGAAAGGGTGAATCGAAGTCCGCAAAGACTGTATTACTCGCCGAGAGGCCAAACATTGCGGCGTAAAAGTCGACTGGGCGAAGGGTGGCGCTCATGGCAACGGTCGCGGAGAAGTCGTCGAATGACGGTCCCAATACCGGAGCCGGGTCTCGGCACAGCAGCTTAAGGCCAGCCTGTTCCCGTCCACCCTCAGCGCGCCAGATGGCAACCGTCTCATCACCGGCCCGCTCGAGTGCGCCACGCATGCGGTTGACCGCGCGGGCGACATCGATGAACGCATCCCCATCCTCGAAGACTGGACGTTCTGCTTTGAGCAGCGCGTAGTCCATGCCGAGCTCATCAAAACGACCCGCGAAGCGTCCAACGTCGGTGCTGTTGACGCCCTCGTCCAGCGACAGAGCCATCTCTCCACCCTTCGGCAGCAATTCCAGCGAGCCGTCCATCCAGTCGAGCACGTCCTCGATGATCTCGGAGCAGCCTGCATAGGCGGGATCACGCTGCAGACCGTCACGTGCCCGCTCTACCGTGGCGCGATGAAGCGAGGGGCTCGCATATCCACGCGCCCGCTCTGGGAGGTTGTGGGCCTCATCGATGACCACGATCCAGTCACCTGGTGCGTCGGCCATCGACCCGATGCGACGGGATGGATCAAACGCGTAGTTGTAGTCGCCCACGACCACATCAGCCTCCCGACACAGGGCCATCGTGAGCGCAAATGGACAGACAACAGTCTCTTGGCTGATCGTCCCCACATCGTCCGGACTGGGGACCCGGATCACCCCCCCGTCTTCCGACCACAATCGCTCAGTGAGTCCCTGCCGTCGGACCTTGTCGTGATGACCATTGGCAAAGCGGCAGCAGTCGGGCCGACATGCGACGATCTCATTCAAGCAGGCCTTGTCCCTCGCACGAATGCTCACGGCCTTTATGGGCAGGCCCTCCGCCGCCAGTCGCCTCACGGTGTCTTCGACGATCCGCTGCTGAGTCGTTCGCGCAGTTGCAAAGAAGACCCGCCGATCACTCCTGTACGCAGCGCGCAGAGCACCGTGGAGTACACCCGCCGTTTTACCGAGCCCAGTGGGTGCATTCAACAGCAAGTGAGCGCCCCTATCAGACACCTCTTCCACGTCCAGAGCCAACTCTTCTTGTCCTGCCCGCCAGCCCCCATGCGAGAACGGGACGGTGGCCTGACGACGCCGGTTGAGCCAATCCAGGTGCCGCTCTCGCTTCGCGATGATCCAGCCCAACTGAGACTCAAGAAAAGCACTGAATTCCGGGTCTGGCTGCACATGCAGGATGTGCTGCGTCCCATCGGCCACCGACATGAGCACCAGGCGCCCGATCGCTGGCCGACCACTGTTGGCCATTGCATGCAGATAGGTCTGAAGCTGAACCGCAGCATCGGGAAGGTCCGCAACGGTCATGAGCGCGAGGCGGTCGTGTCCGAGGGCTGTCGACTTGACCTCCTCAACGACCCAGTGGTCCCCCTCGCGGCTCACACCATCCATTCGCCCAGTGATGACGACTTCCCAATCACCAACCATGCGCCGAAGCTCCACCTTGACCTCAGCCTGAAAGTCAGTGTCTTCTTCCACGCGATGAGACTGGTAGACCTTGTGCGCCAACTGTCCCAAGGCCATCCGGGCACGTCCGGAGTAGGCCATCGCCATGCTCAAGTGACCTGAAGGCGGGCCAGCATCGACGACGTCGTGAACCGACATCTCAAGGATTCGATCCGCATCATTGAATCGGAGCAAGGGAGGGCCTGGGCGGGAGCAGAGAGGAGTGGTTGGGGGCCCCCACCCCTTAACCGAGGGCGGGCTGGGGTCGAGCACGCTAAAGGTGGTCCCCTGGAGGTCACATGACATCAACGGACTCAGCCTGGACATCCCTCAAAGACCGCATCACAGAGCTCGAAGCGCTCGGCGGTGTTGTCCAGCTCTTGGAGTGGGATCAACAGACCATGATGCCCTCAGGCGGGGCGCCCCATCGCGGCCTACAGCTCGCCACCCTCACCGGCTTGATGCATGACAAGCTCTCTGACCCTGCGGTGGGCGAATGGATTGCTGACCTCAGCGATGTCACGGACCCCATCTGTAAGGCGGCTGTACGGAATGTCGCACGCGACCACGGACGTGCAGTCAAAGTGCCCACCCGCCTGGTCGCTGAGATTGCTGCGGCGAGCAACGCAGGCTTCGGTGACTGGATGAAGGCCCGCGAGGCGAACGATTTTGCGCCGTTCCAGGCAGCCCTCGAGCACTTGGTCGAGCTTCGGCGTGAGGAAATCAGTCACCTCGGTGCGGCAGACAACCCCTATGACAACCTCCTTGATCAGTACGACCCAGGATCGACCACCGCTCAACTTAGGCCTATGTTCGCCCGACTTCGGAAGGAACTCGCCGGCTTCCTGGATGACATCAAGGGGGCAGACGGACCTGCGGCGGTCACTGGCTCGTGGGATGTGAACACTCAGAAGCGGTTCTCCGACCAGGTCATCGGCGCGATGGGCTTCAGGCTCAGCGACGGCCGACTGGATGCCAGCGAGCACCCCTTCACCGTGGGCATGGGTACTGGTGATGTCCGGCTCACCACGCACCTGTACGACGATGATCTTCTCGGCGGACTCACAGGCACCATCCACGAGGCTGGTCACGGCATGTACGAGCAAGGGCTGCCCAGCGCATACGCAGGTACTGGCGTGGCCTCTGCGGCCGGAATGGGTCTGCACGAGAGCCAGAGCCGCTTCTGGGAGAACGTGATCGGACGTTCTCTTCCCTTCTTCCAGTGGCTCGTTCCACAGATCCGCGACCACTTCCCTGAGGACACCCTGAGTCCGGCCGATTGGTTCGGACACGCCAACAGGGTCGAGCGTTCATTCATCCGAGTTCAGGCGGACGAAGCCACCTACAACCTTCACATCATCATTCGCTTCGAGCTCGAGCTTGCGCTGCTGGCGGGTGACATCAGCGTGACCGACCTCCCTGAAGCATGGAATCAAGCGTACACAGACCTGCTCGGAATCACCCCAACGACCCCGAACGACGGCGTCCTGCAGGATGTCCACTGGTCGAACGGCCTGTTCGGTTATTTCCCGAGCTACACCGTCGGAAACCTCTATGCAGCCAGCTTCCGATTCAAGATGGAGGAAGACCTGCCTGACATGTGGTCTGGCGTGGCCAACGGAGAGTTCGGCCCCATCCTCGAGTGGCTGCGTGAGAAGGTTCACCGCCATGGACACATGCTGGACGCACCCCAGATTTTCGAGCGCGCCGTGGGCGACAGGGACCCGGTCAGTGACCTAATGACCCACCTCAGGGGCCGCCAAGGGGCGCTGTACGTCTAAGACGCAAGCGCCTTCTCGATGGCTGCCCGGAGCTTGTCGCTGTCTGGGCTCGTGGCAGACCGATATCGGTCGATGACCTTGCCGTCACGCCCAACCAGAACCTTCTCGAAGTTCCACGCCACGGGAGTCTTGAAGCCGGCCAGCAGGTACTGGTAGAGCGCGCTCCGCCCCTTGCCGTTCACGTCTTGCTTCTCGAGCAGCGGGAAGTCGACTCCGTAGTTGATGCGGCAGAAGCTCTGGATTTGCTCTCCCTGCCCAGGCTCCTGAGACCCAAACTGGTTGCAGGGCACGCCCACGATCACCAGACCCTTGTCCTTCATCTCAGTCCAGAGCGCCTGCAGTCCGTCGTATTGCGGCGTGAAGCCGCACTTACTGGCCACATTCACGTACAGAACCACCTTGCCATCCCACGCACTCGTCTCAACAGCGTCGCCGTTGAGGAGGGTGAGTTTGTCGGGCATGGTCTGCGCGCTTGCAGACCCCAGAATGGAGAGAAACATAAGGATGACCCCTGGGATGGTTCGAAGGAATGACACGTTGACCCCCTTGGCTAACGACGTGCCGGTTTGAAACCCCACCGACCCCACCACCATTCCAGGAAGTCGGGGCCGTGGGATCGCTGACCAGTCAGTAGCGAGAGCCGCAGTCGGTGCAGTCTGTTCCGGACTCGCAGGTGTCGAAGGTAAACTCGATCCCTTGCTCGTTGAAGTCTGGACGATCGAGGTTGGGCTCAAAGCCATCGTCACAGTCGCCATCGCCTGCAGTGGAGCACGAATCGGTGCACACAGCCCGAGGCCCGCAGTCTGCGCAGTCTGTTCCATAGGCGCACGCATGGAAGGCACTGCCCGTGCCGCCATCATCGCAGACGTCGTCGCCAGCGAAGTCACACGTGTTCGTGCAGTACGGGTCTGTTCCATCCCAACTCTGGTCGGCATCGGCGTCAGCGTCGGCATCCGCATCGGCGTCAGCATCAGCATCAGCATCAGCATCAGCATCAGCATCAGCATCAGCATCAGCATCAGCGTCAGCATCAGCATCAGCGTCGGCATCACTGTCAGAATCGGCGGCGCACTTGTTCACCTCTTCGTCAGTGTAGTTGCGACAATACTCAGCCTGATTTGGGTCATCTGCAGCATCTGCATATGCGGCCGTCACCAGCTCACACGCGAGCTCGTCACAGGCGGAACACACCGCATCGATCATTCCCTGGCAGGGGTTACTCTTGGTGCCACAGGACATCAAAATTGACGTCAGCAAAATCAGCATTGAACGGTACATTCGGTCCTCCATCCAATCATTCTTGCACAGCCCCTTCAAATTTGGCACCGAATGGTTGAGACTGGACCACCATGACCATCCGCTTTGAGACACCAGTGATTCAAACAGCGCGCTTGGTGTTGCGCCCCATCAGAGCCGATGATGTGCCACGGGTTCAGGCGGAGTTCGGCCGTTGGTCCATCATCAAGAACATGACCAAGGGCGTCCCGTGGCCCTACCCTCCGGATGGCGCCAAGTTTTGGTTCGAGCAAATCGTCCAGAAAGCCTACGCCAAAAAAACTGAATCCCTGTGGGCGATCACCCGGCGTGAACACACCGATCGCCTCATTGGTGTGATCAGTATCCGTGAGGACACCGGCGATGGTCACCGGGGCTTCTGGCTCGCAGAGTCTGAGTGGGGAAACGGCTTCATGACCGAGGCCGTTACGGCCCTAAATGACTGGGTCTTCGAGCACACACCATTAACTGAAATCGTTGTGTACAACGTGGCCAGCAATGAGGCGTCTCGCCGGGTGAAGCAGAAGACCGGGGCAGAATATCTACAGACCGTCATCCAGGACTATCACAGCGGTGAGTGTGAATCTGAGGTCTGGCGGGTAGACAAACAGGACTGGCTCGAGCGCAGAGGACGCTGACTCAGCGCAGCGGCTGCTTGGCCAAGAAGCGACCAAGAGAAGCCAGGTCCTTGCTCCTTAGGTGGTCCTTGATCCAGATGAGGCGGAACCAATCCGTCCTCGGCTCAACGTGAGTGAGAATCCGCTTGAGCCGACCCTCCTCAAGGTCCCGTTGGATGAAATACTCCGGCAGGACCGCAACCCCGCGCCCTGCCACCACCCAGTGTCGAATCGGGGCAATCGCGCCCAAAAACTGGTGCTGACCGAAGGCCCACTGCTCATGCACAGGTGCCTGATCTGACCAGTACCGAAACAGGGAAAGTGCTGGGCTTGTATCGACCAGGGTGTGCTGGGCAGCATCCTCCGGCCGGGACAGTGGGCGTGTGGTCAACAGCTCGGGTGCTGCAACAAAGCAGTAGCGCTCTTCATGAAGCGGCATGGTCTCGATGCGTGGCGACACCATACGCATGCTGCCGATGATCGCATCCAAATGCCCTCCCTCAAGTGCATCAACAATGGCGGGCCCCTCAGAAAAATAGAGGTGTAGGGTTTGCTCTGGGCGAAGCGTCGCTTGAGCCTCTACAGCAGGGAGCACCCAAGACATCCCAAGCTCAAATCGAGTACCGATGGTGAATGAGAAGGGAGCGGGACCGCCATCGCGAAGGAGATCAGCACACTGCTGAACCTCTGCGAGTGTTTTGCGGGCTTGGGGAAGCAGTCGCTCACCAGCCGGGGTGATCCTCACGCGCCGGGTGCTTCGTGCAAACAGCACCGCCCCAAGAGTGTCCTCCAGCCGCCGAATTCGGTCGCTAAATGCCGCGGGGGACAGCCCCACCTGACGAGCAGCAGCCCGAAAGTTGAGGTGCACAGCACCGGCTTCAAAACAGCGAAGGTCATCAAGGTCCAACATATTATTCATTATATCCGAACAATACTGTTCGTAAAATACCGTTTCTCTTTACTCTTGTTCCGGGTTCTCTTGTGTATGGACACCAAACAGGAGGTCACCATGAAAGCCACTCTTCTCGCACTCAGCCTCATTGCCTGCGGCCAGCCCGGGGCATCTGACGACACCGAACTTCAACTGCCGGGTACGTCTACGGACAAAACATCAGCACAGATTGTATCGAGCAACGTGAACCCATCGATATCGGGACTCACACAACTTGAGGACCTGCCACACAGGCCAGGTGTCGTTGAGACACCGGATCTCTCGTGTGCTGTCGCCTCGTGGATGGGTGAGGACGGTCCAGAGACCTACCGGGTCCAAATCTTCGAGGACGGGGATGGTCATCGTGCACGGGTTCGACGGGCAATGACGCACGATCCTGCAGTGGTCATCAAGGAAGGACACCACCCTGAGGTGGAGGTGTTCGAGGAGGATGGAACGCTTGACATCGAGTGGGCCGGCGTGGGCATCTACCTGTGGCAAGCCAACGAGGCCGAGCGCATCTGGTCTGGGTACTTGTACGGACTGGAGGACCACACCTTCATTGGCGATGGACCACCTCCACCATGCGGCGGAACTCAGATCACCTGCTGGGATCCTCAAGCTGACACCGCCTTCCACTACGACCCAGGCTACGGAACCTGCGTCAATGACCAAGGCGAAGAAGGGCTCACCAATAGGGACATGATCTTTGTTCGCGAGACCAAGAATGGTGAGTGCGCCAACCTGA